>Ga0114129_10000782_pt1 | contig 40723 bp, 35 predicted proteins | sample RhiMetdeltSRZDD1_FD_80071 | JGI IMG/M metagenome (GOLD analysis project Ga0114129, IMG submission 80071) | Populus rhizosphere microbial communities from Tennessee, USA - Rhizosphere MetaG P. deltoides SRZDD1 (version 2) (version 2) | ecosystem: Host-associated > Plants > Roots > Rhizosphere >...
CTAGACCACCTTCATCGCGTGGGCTTCGACGCGGCGCCCGAGCCGCTCGGGATGGATGAGCAGGGCCGCGCCGTCCTGAAGTTCATCCACGGCGACGTACACGAAGGCTGGCCCGAGCCGATGCCGAGCTGGGTCTACGAGGATGAAGTCACCCTTGTCGGAGCTGCCGAACTACTGCGCCGGTACCACGACCTGCTCGCCACCTTCATGCCGCCGCCGGCCGCTCGATGGCGCATCATCGCTCCGGGCGCGCACGAGGTGATCTGTCATAACGACTGGGCGCCGTACAACGCCGTCTTCAACGGTCACCTCCCGATCGCCATGCTGGACTGGGACAGCGCCGGACCGGGTCGCCGCGTCTGGGACGTTGCGTGGTCGGCGTACACCTGGGTACCGCTGTATCCAAAGCGCGCCGGCAACGACGCGGTCGTCCCCCTGCCGACACGCGCGTCGCGTCTCGCGAGGTTCTGTGCGGCATACCGAGGCGTCGATCCCGCCGCAGTGCTCGAGACCCTCGTCGAACAACTGCGCTTCCTGGCCGACTTCGTTGAGGCCGAAGCGCACGCAGGCGATCCTGGATTCGCGAAGCTCGCGGCCTGGAACGTGCCCACGCGAACGCGGGAGCACGCGGTACTCCTCCGCGATCAGACCCACCTCCTGCTCGGGCGCCACTAGGAGAGCCCGCCGAGGCCGACGAGAGCGCGCGCGTGCTCCAGCTCGCCGAGATGGCGGACCGCGTGCTGGAACAGATAGGCCTCGCATACGTCGCTGACGTGGATCTCGCCCTCGGGCACGAGGAGCGCGAGGAACGAGCCCTTGAGCTTGTCGGCAGGTGGCCGGTCCATCGCCTTCTCCGCGAAGCGGCCCACCGGCAGCGTCACGAGCGCGCGCTCCGTGCGCGCGAAGACCGCGGTCTGGTAGACGCGCCACGCGTCGAGGTCGCCGAGCCGGATGTGCTCCGCGTCCTTCATCGGCGTTCCCCGCACCGGGGGCTCGCCGACGAGTCCCACGCGCTCGGCCCAGCCCTGCTCGTCCCAGAGCAGCGCGCCGGCACCGAGATATCGCGCGGCGTTCCGGTCCTCGCCCACGACCAGGTGCGTGAGCGTGAACGCGATCGGGAGGACGCCCGGGCCCTCGAAATGATTCGCCTTCGCCGGCGTCAGATCGGCGACACCCTGCTGCCAGAGGGCGTGCACGGCGCCGATGCGGCGCGAGAACGACGCGCGCCACTCTTCCGACGTGGTCGGCGCGCGCGCGACGCCCGTCTGCACGCGCCGAGTCTAGTCGGGACGAAAATCGGGCCAGCGCGACTCGTCGTTCGCGAGGCCTGACGCGATCAGCACCGCGAGCGCCTCGATGACCGGCCCGCGCGCGAGACCGGTCAGCTCCGTCAGCCGCGTCACCTCCGTGCGGCCGTCGATGGCCGGGATGAGCGTAGCGACGCGCTCGGAGACGACCGCACGGTTGTGCCGGTCGCGTACGAGCGCACCGCCGAGGCGGGAGTCATGGACGATCGTGAGGTTCGGGCTGAGCTTCGCTCGGGTCTCATCGTCCAGCGTGTCGGTGATCTCGCGCAGTCGCGACTGGTATCGGACGATCTCGCGCGCGACGTCCTGCAGGCGCAGCTCGTACAGCCACGTCTCACCCAGCGCGGCGTAGCCGACGCCTCGCTGCCGCTGGATGAAGTCGCCAGGCTCGGTGCGGTCACCGCCATCGACCGGCTCGAGCGCGCCGCGCCGCACGAGGTACCAGTCTTCGTCGCTGCCCTCGACGAGCTGGTCCTTCGCGAGCATGCGTGGCCGCAACTGGGACGCGAGCGACGCGACGATGTCAGAGGGAAGGTCGCGGAGCGGGCTCTGCCGCTTCAGAAAGACGTCCGCGAGCCACATGTCCGTGCGCTCACGCATCGCGACGGCGAACACCGGCTGCTCGTCCATGAGGCGCCGCAGCTCCTTGCCCGGCAACACGACGACGGTGGAGGGCGTGTCGGCGACGATCGAAGCGGCCTTCTCCTGCTCGTCGAAGAACACGAGCTCGCCGACCAGCGAGGGTGCACTCACGATGGCGAGCGTGCGCAGCTCCACCGTTCCGACAACACGCATCGTCCCGTCCACGATGACGTACGCCTCGTCGGCCGGATGGCGCTCGTCGATGAGCATCTCGCCGAGTGCGAGCTGGCGCTTCGTCGCGAGCTTCCTGAGCCGTTGGCGCGAGGATGTCTCGAGCAGCGCGAGCGGCCCGAAGGTGAACGGATCGGGCAGCTTGCTCACTGACCTCGCGGCAGCGCCGCGCCGATGATGTCGCGGATCGACGCGAGGCCCTGCGCGCGGACGTACGCGGCCAGCCCCTCGATGACGCTGAGCGGCGCGGTCGGATCGGCGAACGTGGCCGTCCCGACCTGGACCGCCGACGCGCCGGCCATGAGGAATTCGAGCGCGTCGTTCGCGCTCGTGACGCCACCCGCGCCGATGACCGGGATCGCAACGGCCTGCGCGACCTGGTAGGTCATCTGCACCGCGATGGGCCGGATCGCCGGACCCGAGAGCCCGCCGCTGCCCGTGCCGAGGATCGGCCGTCTCTTCGCGACATCGATGCGCATGCCGAGGATGGTGTTGATGGCCGTGAGGCCGTCCGCACCTGCCTCCTCGCACGCACGTGCGACGGCGACGACGTCCTGCGGCGCGTTCGGTGTGAGCTTCACGATGACCGGCTTGTCCGTCGCGTCCTTGACGGCGCGCGTCACGTCCGCAGCGAGCCCAGGGTCTGAGCCGAACAGCATCCCGCCCTCGACGTTCGGGCACGACACGTTGAGCTCGAAGGCGATCACTCCCGGCGTGCCGTCGAGCCTCTCCACCACGAAGACGTAATCCTCGACGCTGTAGCCGGCGACGTTGACGACCACCGGCACGCCCAGCTTCGACCAGACCTTGCCATACTTGCGCGCGACCTCCTCGGCCCCGGGGTTCTCGAGACCGATGGAATTGAGAATTCCGGCCGGCGTCTCGGCGATCCGGTACTGCGGGTTGCCCGGACGCGCGCGCGGCGTCGTTCCCTTGTTCACGAACGCGCCCAGCCGCGCGACGTCGATGAGCTCCGCGTATTCGACGCCCTGCCCGAACGTCCCGGATGCCGTCAGCACCGGGTTCTTCAGCCATAGGCCGCGCGCGGCCTCGACCGAAAGATCGACGCCATGCTCCGGCAGGGTCTCAGGCGGCGCGCGCGGGACGGCGCGCACCTCGGTGATGACGGCGCCCGCGAGGCTCTCGCGCAGCTTGTCGGCGATCTCCGTCGGCGTGCGCTCGGCGTCGGGCTCGCCGGCGGCGGCTTCGGCGATCGACGCCCCATCGAGATCGACGAGCTCCACCAGGTCCTCTTCCTCCTCGCCCTCGGCCGCGGTCTCCAGCGACTCATCCAGCGACCGGCGCACGTCGATCGGCCGTTCGACCTCCTTCCTGGGCCGGCGCCACGGCATCAGTGAGCCCCCACTGTCGCCGGCTCGCCTGCCTCGAACGCGATATCGCCGAGCGCGAAGACCGGGCCTTCGCGACAGACGCGCGCGTTGCCCTCGGACGTCACGACGACGCAGGCGCGGCAGACACCCATCGCGCAGCCCATGTGCTGCTCGACGGCGATCTGCGCATCGAGCAGGGTGCGCCGACCGGAGAAGGTCGCGGCGGAGCGCTCCGCCGCGTCGCGAAGGCGGCCGAGCGCGGCGAGCATCGGCCACGGTCCGCATGCGAGAAGCTGGTCCGCCCACCCAAGGAGCGGCGACAGCACGTCGGTCACGCGGCCTCGGGTGCCGAAGCTGCCGTCGTCCGTCGTGGTCACGTACTCGACGCTCGCCGGCAACCGGTCCGACGGCCACAGGTACGCGACCGAGCGACCGCCCATGACGAGCGTCACGTTACGCCGCGGCGCCTCCAGCTCGGCGATGACGCGCATGGGGGCGATGCCCGTGCCGCCGGCGACGAGGAGCAGGTTGCGCGCGTCGCGCCGCACGACGAAGGACGTCCCGAGCGGCCCGAGGAGATCCAGCGCGTCGCCGGCGTGACGCTCGGCGATCCACTCTCCGCCGGTGCCGAGCGGCTTCACGATGAGCTCGATCTCGCCCTCGCGTCGGTCGATGCGGCAGAACGAGTACGGCCGGCGCAGCAGCGGATCCCAACCGACCCCCGGACGGACGTGGACGAACTGGCCCGCATGCGCTTGCGCGGCGATCTCGGGCGAGCGGACGGTCAACAGGCTCCCGATCTCACCGATCCGGGTGTTAGCGGTGACGCGAGCATCCTCGATCAACACGACGCAAGTCTCGCAGACGCGACCGTGTCGCCGTGTCCTCCGCGGCGGAGAGACGTCACGTCTGGAGCGGCACTCCGACGGAGAAGGTGTAGCCGTCCGGGTCTTCGATGAGGCAATCGCGCCAGCCGTGGGGCGGCCAGTCCTTCGCGGGCGCGAGCACGGTGAAGCCGCGGGCACGCGCGCGGCGCTCCGCCTCGTCGGGGTCGATGCCCAGGATCCGGATCTCCACGCCGAAACCACGCCTCGCCGCGCCGCTCAACTGCGGTCCCCAGGGCTGGCGCGCGTAGGTGTGATCAGCGTGCAGCTGGATGGTCGCGCCCTCGCGCTCGAGCGCCGCGTAGTCCGCGGTCTGGTGCAGCGCGCGGAACCCTAGGACCTCCGTATAGAAAGGAATGCTGCGGTCGACATCACGCACGATCAGGTTGAGAGATACGCCTGCGAGCGTGCGGCCGTACTCGCCGGCGCTCATGGATGACGACTTCATCCGCGCATCGCCGCCCACCAGAGAGGAAGTGTCAGGCCAAGCAGTGCCGCGCCGAAGAGGAGCGCCGGCGCCGCGCCGATCGCGGCGAGCACGCCGCCAAGCAGCGCCCCGCCGGCAGCTCCGGCGTCCTGCCAGGTATGAAGCGCCGCGAGGATGCGCGGGCGATCGTGATCGCGCGAGCGGCGCGAGACTGCGAGCTCGACCGCGATCGTCGTGGTCAGGCCGTTGACGAAGGCGAGGCCACCGATCACGACGAAGGGGATCGGGTCGAGACGGGGCAGGGCGAGCAGCCCGACCGATGCCAGCGCGATGACCGTGGAGATCACGAACGCCGAGTTCGCCGAGCGATCGCTCCAGCGGCCCGCTATCGGCGTCCAAAGCACCTGCGCGACGCGCTGCGTCAACGCGAACGCGGCGGCGACGAACGTCGCGGGCACGATGACAGCGAAGACCGGCGCGCCGTCATGGAAGAGCTCGTCGACACGAAAGCCACCGGCCGCGACGAGGATGCCCGCGTACAGGCCGAGCTGCACCGTCGCGGTCACGAAGAGAGCGAGCAGGCGCGGCTCCCACACCGACGCGGGGACGTGACCTTCTTCGGGCACACGGATGCGTCGTCGCCACCCGCCGGCCACAGCGGCGGGGCCGATGCCGGCGATGAACGTGAGCGCCGCCGCCGCGAGGCAGGCGCCGGTCCAGCCGATGCTCTCGATCGCGAACGGCGCGAACACGGCGCCGCCGAAGTAGCCGATGCCCCAGATCGCGCGCGTGTTGCCGATGCGACGGCCCGCGTGGGACGCCGCGTCTTCGAGCGCGGCGAGGAACGACCCCAGCCGCAGCAGCGAATAGCAGAAGCCCCACAGGAGGCGGCCGACGAAGAACACCGCGAGCGCTGCCGGCAGCGCGTACATCGCGCTCGACACCGCGCTCAGCACGATCGCGACGACGATGAGCGCGCCCGCGGGAAAGCGCTCGTAGAGGCGGGCCGCGACGGGATTCGTGAGGAGCCGGACCCAGCGGTTGAGCGACAGGATCACGCCGACGACCGGACGCGAGATCCCGAGCGACGCCGCGCTCACCGGCAGGACCGTGTAGAGGAGCGTGTCGCCGAGCAGCGACGCCGAGACGACCAGCGCGGTGGCGATCGCCGGTGCCCCGCGGTGCTTCTGCGCCGCGGACAAGTGGCTAGTCGGCAGCCGCCACAGCGGCGGGCGCGCGATATTCGGCGAGCGGGGCGACCGAATAGCTGACCGCGCTCGCGCGCAGCGCGGTCACGACCGCGAGCGCGGTGTCGAGCGACGTGAGGCACGGCACGCGCGCCTCGACGGCGGCGCGCCGGATGAGGAAGCCGTCTCGGTCCACCGTCTTGCCCAGCGTGGGCGTGTTGACGACCGCGGCGCAGCGGCCCGAGCGCACGACGCGGAGGATCTCGTCGTCGCCCTCGGAGAGCTTGCCGACCTCGCGGACCTCGATCCCGAGCGATCGGATCAGCGCCGCCGTCCCGCTCGTCGCGACCAGCTCGTAGCCGAGCCAGTGGAAGCCCTCGATGATCGGGACGACCTCCTGCTTGTCCTTGTCGGCGACCGTGATGACCACGTTGCCGCTCGATGCCGGCGCCAGCCCGGCCGCGACCAGTGACTTCCAGAGAGCCGGCGCGAACGTGCGATCGACGCCCATCACCTCACCGGTGCTCTTCATCTCCGGTCCGAGGTAGGTGTCGACGTCCAGGAGCTTCGCCATCGAGAACACCGGTGCCTTGAGCGCGACGAGGTCACCGGCCGGCCAGAGGCCGTCGGCACGCGCGTATCCCTCCGCCGCGAGCGTCGATCCGAGCGAGATCGCGACGGCGAGCCGCACCAGCGGCACGCCCGTCACCTTGGTGAGGAACGGCACGGTGCGGCTGGAGCGCGGGTTCACCTCGATGACATAGATCCGCGGGGGGTCCTCGGGGGGCGAAGCCCCCCGGTAGTCGTCCTCGACGATGAACTGGATGTTGAGAAGGCCCTTGACCGGGAGCGCGGCGGCGATCTGCCGCGTCAGCTCCACGATGCGGACGCGTTCGTAGGGCAAGAGGTTCTGCGCGGGATAGACGGCGTAGCTGTCGCCCGAGTGCACGCCGGCGCGCTCGATGTGCTCCATGATCCCCGCGACCAGCGTGTCGCGGCCGTCGCTGACCGCGTCGACCTCGACCTCCTTGCCGCGGAGGTACTTGTCGACGAGGACGCGGCCGGTCCCCGCTTCGAGCGCCGAGCGGAAGTAGCGCTCGAGGTCCTCGTCGCTGTACGCGATCTCCATGCCGCGACCGCCAAGCACGTAGCTCGGACGGACGAGGACGGGATAGCCGACCTCGGCGGCGATGCGTCGCGCTTCGACGAACGACTCGGCGGTGCCGCCCGCGGGTTGCGGAATGCCAAGCGCATTGGCGAATTCGTGAAAGCGCCTTCTGTCTTCGGCGAGCCCGATCGCGTTGGCCGACGTCCCCGCGATCACGCCGCCGATAGCTTCGACCCGTTCGGCGAGGTTGAGCGCCGTCTGTCCTCCGAATTGCGTGAATACGGAGACCGGCGCGGCGGAGATCGCCTCGTTGTCGAGGACAGCGGCGATGGACTCTTCATCGAGCGGATCGAAGTACAGGCGGGTCGATTCGTCGAAGTCGGTCGACACGGTCTCGGGATTCGAGTTCACCATGATCGACGCGACCCCGAGGTCGCGGAGCGCGCCGGCGGCCTGCACGCAGCAACAGTCGAACTCGATCCCCTGCCCGATCCGGATCGGACCGGAGCCGAGGATCACCGCCTTCGCGCCGGGCAGCGGCGCCGCCTCGTTCTCCGACTCGTAGGTCGAATAGAAGTACGGCGTCACGGCCTCGAATTCGGCCGCGCACGTGTCGACCATCTTGTACACGGGACGGATCCCCCACAGTGCGCGCAGACGCCGCACGTCCGCCGGCAGCATGCCCGCGAGCGTCGCGATGTCCGCGTCGGCGAACCCGAGCCGCTTCGCGCGACGCAGCAGCGTCGGCGTCGGTGTCTTGCCCTGCAGCTCGTCTTCGGCGAAGCGCACGATCGACGCCAGCTTGCGGAGGAACCAGCGGTCGATCTTCGTCCGCCGATGGACGTCCTCGACCGTGGCACCGCGGCGCAGCGCGGCGAAGAGGCGCCACAGACGGTCGTCGGTCGCGCCGTTCGAGAGGAAGCGATCGAGGAACGGCGCGGGCTCCGCGATCTCGACCCAGGACGGCCCCTCCCAGAGAAGACCCTGGCCCTTGACCTCGAGCGAGCGGAGCGCTTTCTGCATCGCGGCCTCGAAGGACCGGTCGATGGCCATCACCTCGCCCGTCGCCTTCATCTGCGTCCCGAGCGAGCGATCGGCTCCGGGGAACTTGTCGAAGGGCCAACGCGGGATCTTCACGACGACGTAGTCGAGCGCGGGCTCGAACGCCGCCGAGGTGCGCTTCGTGACCGCGTTGGCGATCTCGTGTAGGCGCTTGCCGATCGCGATCTTGGCCGCGACACGCGCGATCGGGTACCCGGTCGCCTTCGACGCGAGCGCGGACGATCGTGAGACGCGCGGATTGACCTCGATGACGTAGTACGGGACCTGCGCGTCGGGGTCCGCCGATGGCGCGCGCTCGGGATGCAGCGCGAACTGCACGTTGCAGCCGCCCTCGATGCCAAGCGCGCGGATGATCCGCAGCGCCGCGCTGCGGAGCATCTGGTACTCCTTGTCCGTCAAGGTCTGTGAGGGAGCGACGACGATCGAGTCGCCGGTGTGAACGCCCATCGGGTCGAGGTTCTCCATGTTGCAGACCGTGATGCAGGTATCACCCGCGTCGCGCATGACCTCGTACTCGATCTCCTTCCACCCGACGAGTGAACGCTCGACGAGGACCTGGCCGATCGGCGACGCGGCGATCCCGCGCGCGCACCGGTCGATGAGCTCGTCACGGCTCGTCGCGAAACCGCCGCCCGTGCCGCCGAGCGTGTATGCCGGTCGCACGACGAGCGGGAATCCGACGCGGTCCGCGAACGCGACCGCCTCGTCCACCCTGTGGACCGTGAGCGATTCCGGCACCGGTTCGCCGATCCCGAGCAGCAGCTGCTTGAACGCCTCGCGGTCCTCGGCCTGCTGGATCGCGGAGAGCGGCGTCCCCAGGAGGCGGACGCCGTAGCGCTCGAGCACACCGGTCTCTGCCAGCGCGACCGCGAGATTGAGTCCCGTCTGCCCACCGAGCGTCGGCAGGAGACCGCCGGGCCGTTCCTTGGCGATGATGCGCTCGAGGACCTCGACGGTGAGCGGCTCGATGTATGTGATGTCCGCCACGCCGGGGTCGGTCATGATCGTCGCGGGATTCGAGTTCACCAGAACCGTCTCGATGCCCTCTTCTCGAAGCGCGCGGCAGGCCTGCGATCCGGCGTAATCGAACTCCGCCGCCTGGCCGATCGTGATCGGGCCGGAGCCGATGATCAGGACCTTCATCCGCGTCGCGCCACGGCGTCGCGTACGTCCGCCAGGAACCGATCGAACACCGGCTCGTTGTCACGCGGACCAGGCGCGCCTTCGGGGTGGTACTGATAGGTCCGGATCGGCAGCGTGCGATGCGCGAGACCCTCGACCGACCCGTCGTTGAGATTGCGCGCGCTCACGTAGAAGTCGCGGCCGGTCGGGATCGAGCTCTCGTCGACCTGGAATTCGTGGTTCTGGCTCGTGATCACCACGCTGCCGGTGCGCAGGTCCTGCACCGGGTGGTTCGCGCCGTGATGACCGAAGGGCAGGCGGGAGGTCGTCGCTCCGATCGCGCGACCGATCAGCTGGTGACCGAGACAGATCCCGAGGATGGGAACCGGTCGCGCCGTCCCTCGCTGCGACACCGCGTCAAGCAGCAGCGTGACGTTGTGCGCTATTTGCGGGATCGCCGCCGGATCGCCCGGACCGTTGCTGATGACGACGCCCTCGGGTGACCACGACAGCACTTCGCGGGCGCTCGCCGTCGCGGGGAAGACCCTCACGGTCGCGCCCCGCCGCACGAGGCACCGGATCTGGTTCTCCTTGACCCCGGTGTCGAGCAGCGCGATCTTGGGTCCGCTTCCATGCTCGCGTCCAACACCGCTCGCTTCGACGACGAGCGGGCGCGCGCCGAGGGGCGCGGAAGAGCGCGCCTTCACGGTAGCCTCGTGCTCCACGCCCGGGTCGTGTGCGAGCTCCGGCGGCACCTGGAGCAGCGCACCGCGCAGCGTGCCCTTCGCGCGCAGCCGGCGGACCAACGCTCGCGTGTCCACGCCCGAGATCCCGGGAACGCCGTATTGCCGCAGGTAGGCGTCGAGGTCGACTGTATCTTCGCGACATGTCGTGTTGAGCTCACGCACGACGAGCGCTTCGACCCAGGGTCGACGCGACTCGGCGGCGCGCTCGAAAGTCCCGTAGTTGCCGATCAGTGGATAGGTCAGAACGACGAGCTGCCCGTTGTACGACGCGTCCGAGGCGATCTCTTGATAGCCGGTCATCGCGGTGTTGAAGACGACCTCACCCGACGCGGCTGACGCGTCTCCGAACGCCTCTCCCCACCACGTCGTGCCGTCCTCGAGCGCCAGCACCGCCGCCCTGGTCATTGGTGCATAACTATACGTTTCGGATGCATAAAGATGCAACTGCGCTTCGGCGAGGATCCGCTCAGCGAGAGCCGACCGGCGTCGCGCCACGCAGACCTCCTTCGTAGCGGACGTCACCGCTGACGACGGCGTAGACCACCCGACCACGCAGCGTGCGCCCCAGCAACGGTGTGTTCTTTCCCATCGACGTGAGCGACTCCGCCGTGACCGTCCACGCGATATCCGGATCGATCGCGATCCAGTCCTCGGTCGGAAGCGGGATGCCGAGGACACGTGCGGGACCGGACGTGAGTGCCCGGATGACCGTGTCGTGGTCGCACCACCCGGCCGCGACGCCGCCGAGCACGAGCGACAGCGCCGTCTCGAGTCCGCTGATGCCGAACGCCGCCTGATCGAACTCGACGTCCTTCCTTATCGACGCATGGGGCGCGTGATCGGTCGCGATCGCGTCGACGGTGCCGTCCGAGAGTCCTTCCCAAAGAGCGCGCACGTCACTCGAAGATCGAAGGGGCGGGTTGACTTTGGTCGACGAGTCGTATGGAACGGCACGGGCGGGAGGTTTTCGAGCGAGAGGAGCCTCCCGCCCGTGCCCCTCCCGCTCCCATGCGAAACCTCGCTGACCGGCGACCCAGTCCTCGGTCATGGACAGGTGGTGTGGCGTCACATCGCACGTCACGCGAAGTCCTCTCGCTTTGGCATCCCTGATCGACGCGATCGCGCCTCTGGTGGAGATGTGGGTCAGGTGCACACGTGCGCCGGTCATTTCGGCGAGCGCGATGTCGCGTGACACCGCGCTCTCTTCCGCGGCCGCGGGCACCCCCGGCAATCCGAGCCGCGCCGACACGCTGCCCTCGTGCATCACGCCTTTTCCCGACAACGTCAGGTCCTGAGCGTGCTCGATGATCAGCAAGTCCTTCATTCGCGCGTACTCGAGCGCGTGACGGAACAGGCTCGCGTCGGCGACGGGCGAGCCGTCGTCGGAGAACGCGATCGCGCCGGCGGATGCGAGCTCCATCAGGTCCGCGAGCTCGCGTCCCGCGCGTGCGCGCGTGATCGTCGCGATGGGGAGGACGCGCGCCGCGGCTGCGACGCTGCCCCGCGCGATGACCTCCGCGACGAGCCCCGGTGAATCGATCGCCGGCTCGGTGTTCGGCATCGCGCAGATCGTCGTGAAGCCTCCGCGCAGCGCCGCCTGGGCGCCCGACACGATCGTCTCCGATTCCTCGAAGCCTGGCTCGCGCAGGTGGGCGTGCAGGTCGATGAAGCCCGGCGTGACGAGATAGCCCTTCGCCTCCAGCTCGCGGCGCTGCATCAGCTCGCCTCCAGGCTCGGCGTGCCGACCAGGAGGTAGAGCAGCGCCATACGGACTGCGACCCCGTTCGTGACCTGGCGCTCGACGAGGGAGCGCGCGCCGTGCGCGACCGCCGCGTCGATCTCGACGCCTTCGTTCATCGGACCCGGGTGCATCACCGGTGCGCCGGGCCGCATCCGCGCGACGCGCGCTTCCGTCACTCCCCACACCCGTGCGTACTCGCGGAGCGACGGGAGCAACCCGCCCTCCTGCCGCTCCTTCTGCAGCCGCAGCGCGATCACCGCGTCGGCGCCGTCCAGCGCACGGTCGAGATCGGGTTCGTAGGTCGTGCCGGCGGGCGACTGCCCGCAGCGCCAGGCGCTCGGCATGAGCGTCGGTGGTCCGGACAGCGTGATGGTCGCTCCGAGCGGGACGAGCGTGTTGATGTCGGATCGCGCCACGCGGCTGTGCACGACGTCGCCGACGATCACGATGCGTTTCGTCGCGAGATCGCCGAGCGCACCCCGCAGCGTGTACGCGTCGAGCAGGCCCTGCGTCGGGTGCGCGTGCCATCCGTCGCCGGCATTGATCACCGCGGCGTCGGTGCGCTCCGAGACGAAATACGGCGCGCCCGAAGAGCTGTGCCGCATGACGACGACGTCGCCGCCGAGCGCCTGCAGCGTGCGCACCGTGTCGTATAGCGACTCGCCCTTCTCGACCGAGGAGCCGCTGGCCGAGATGTTCACGACGTCGGCGGACAACGTCCGCGCGGCGAGCTCGAACGACACGCGCGTTCGCGTCGACGCCTCGGCGAAGAACAGCACGACCGTGCGCCCGCGGAGAGGCGGAGCGCGCCGGACCGGCCGCGAGAGGACCTCGACCATCGCGCCGGTCGTGTCCAGCACCGCCTCGATCTCCTCGGCCGACCAGTCGTCGGTATCCAGGACGTGACGCCGGGACCACCTCATGCGTTCACCCGCTCGCGCACGATGAGCTCGACCTCGTCGCGGCCGTCCACCTCGGTGAGGTGGACGCGAACGTCATCGGAAGCCTTCGTCGGCACGTTCTTCCCGACGAAGTCGGCGCGGATCGGGAGCTCGCGGTGACCACGGTCGACGAGCACCGCGAGACGTATCGCGCGCGGGCGGCCGTAGTCGACGAGAGCGTCCATCGCCGCGCGGATGGTGCGCCCGGTGAACAGCACGTCGTCGACGAGCACGACGACCTTGTCGTCGACCGAGAAGTCCAGGGCCGACTCGCGGACGATCGGGGCGTAGCCGATCTGCGTGAGGTCGTCGCGGTAGAGCGTGATGTCCAGCGACCCGAGCGGCACGCTCGCGTTGTCGTTGGAGCGGATCGCGTCTCGCAGCCGCTGCGCCAGAACGTCGCCACGCGAGCGGATACCGACGATGGCGAGCTTGGAGAGGTCGCGGTCGCGCTCGACGATCTCGTGCGCGATGCGGGAGATGGCGCGACGCACGTCGTCGGCGCCGAGCAGCATCGTCAGGCCTGGCTCCTTCCCGGCCTCTCAGGACCGGTCTTTAAAGGGTGGCGCTGTGAGGAACTATGGGGTGGCGCTCAGGGAACTATAGGCCAAGCCACCCAAGGCCGAAGCTAGCCGACGCGGAGGATCGCGACCTGGGCCTGTTGTCCTTTGTAGTTCACGACGAACGGGTAGTTACCCGGCAGCGATGCGGCAGGCATGTTGAGCGTGAGCTGTCCCTGCGCGCTCAGCGTCCCCGAGGACGTCTTCGAACCGCCGGTGCTCTGGTTGCCGACACTGACGAGCAGTGTGCCCGTGCCCGCCGTGCCGTTGGCGTTGCGGACCGTGAAGGTCACCGCGTACTGCGCGCCGATGTTCACGCGCGACGGACCGCTGTAGGTGACGACGCTGCCGTCCGGGAGCGTGACTGATGTCCCGCCCGCCGGCGGCGGGGGTGCGGTGGGAACGGACGTCCGTATCGGCGTCGGTGCGGGCGTGCCACCGGTCCGCTGTGTCGGAGCAGGCGTCGCATCGACTGGCGTCGCGTTCGGTTCGCCGGAGGCTGCGACCGGTGCCGAAGGATCCGAGCTCGTGGCGGGCGCGCTGCTCGGAGCCGCGCTCGCGTTCGGCGCGCTCTGCGTGCCGGCAACGACCGCGGCGGCGCCACCGCCGACGATGAGAAGAACGAGAACGACGGCGAACAACGGCGCGGGGCTGCTCTTCTTCGCGGTCTTCGTCGGCGAGGCGACGCGGTCCGGGATCTTGTAGGCGCCCTGCCACTGCGCCGCTAGCGCGCGGCCGCGGGGCGCGAGGACCGTCGCGATCCATTCCTTGCCATCCGGATCGAAGAAGTACGACTGGATCGCGTGGATGTCCGGCGGGACCGGTGGTGTCGTCATCTCCGGCCCACGTTCGTGGATCCAGCGCTGATCGACCGGGTTCCAAGTGAAGACCGAGTGCTCTTGTGCCACGCGTGCATTATCGAGTTGCTGCGGTAGCGTCTTCGTATATGCGACCGGTGCTGGCTGTACTCCTGGTGGTCACTCTGGCTGCGATCGCGGTGGCCGCGACAGCGCCGGGAACATCGTCAAGGGCGCCCACAAGGCCAACAAACGCGGCTCCGCGCGCGACCGCCGATCCCGCGAATACAGCGCGCGTCGAGCTCGATCACGCCATCGGAAGTTCCCCCGGTCAGGGGAGGGGGATATCCCCCGTCGTGCGCGGCCTCTTGATCCCGATCGACGGTGCGGAGATCCCCAGCGAACCGGAGCTGCTTCCGAACTCGCCGCGCGAATATCGCGCGGGCTGGCACGAGGGCATCGACTTCCCCGCGGATCGCGGGACGCCGGTGCGCGCGGGCGCGGCGGGCACCGTCATACGCGTCGACCGTGACTTCGCCGACTGGGACCAAAGCGCGCTGGACGTCGCGCTGAGAGCCGCCGTCGATCTCGGCTACACGCCGGACCCCACGCTGGATCGCATCCGCGGACGCCAGGTGTGGATCGACCACGGCCGACACGTCGTGACCCGCTACGCGCATCTCGACGCGGTCGCCGATCTACAGGTGGGTCAGGTCGTCACGCGTGGTCAGATCATCGGTGCGGTGGGCAGCTCCGGTTTCAAAGAGGGTGGACCGCACTTGCATCTCGAGGTGCGCGTCGGCGACGACTATCTCGGCGACGGGCTCGAGGGCGACGAGCTCGTGCGCGTGATCACTCGATCGTTCGATTAGTCCCCCGCTCCAAGAAACAGCGCGCGCACAGCGCTCGGTTGTCGCTGGCGAGGACGTTGAACGTCGTGCCGCACGCCGCGCACGCGCCCGTCGCCTTGTCGTCGCGCTCCCCGCCCATCTTGCCGGTGACGACCTCGTCGCCGAGCCGGACCCAACGCTCCACCGCCCGTTCTGCTTCCTCGTCTCGGCCCATGACGGTTTCGTCGGGCCGCAAGTTGGTGACCCGAATGAGCGCCGAGAGGCGAAGAGACCGACACCGTTAGCGAATCGTTGCAAGCGCCAGGCAAGCGAGCGCGGACCAGGCCGCGCGAACGACGAGCTACCGCAGTCCGGTGCGGCGGGCGCGAAGGGCGGCCTCGAGGACGATCTCGACCGCCTCCGATGCGATCGGTCGGGGCAGGGCTTTGAAGACGCCGAGCTCGGCGCACTTCTCCTTGTCGGGAAGCTCATACCACCAGGACAGCCGATCGAGCTCGCACATGTAGACGTACGCGGTCGTCGGCTTGGGAAGCTCGTAACGGATCGCGCCGAGGAGATCCAGGCGGTTCGCGACGACCCGCGCCGCGTCCCAGAGTTCGCGTCGCGCGACCTCCAGGATCGTCTCGCCCGAGCGCCGCGCGCTCGTCGGGAAGTGCCAGCCGCCGGCGTCCGGCGTGCGGACCCAGACCGTCAGGTCACCGTAGAAGGGAAGGACCATCGCGATCTGCGCCGAGGCGGGCGGAAATTCCTTGAAGCTCGAATCTCGGCGCGATACGAACGTCAGATCCGCCATTGGCGCAAAAGTAAGCAGGACAGCGACCGGCGCGTCAATAGCCCGCGCGTCACAGTGGGTGGCGGAACGGTGTTAGCAGTCAGGCGCGCAGCGCTTCGGCCAGCCGGAACGGGTCGGCGGCGATGACCGAGGCTGCGTAGAGCTCCATCGCCCCTATGTCGCTCGTCTTGTTCGCCGGATCCCCCCGGTCCACAAGTCGGGCCAGCGGCGGGAAGCGCCGCCAGTCCTCGCCGTCGGGCGACAGCGGCGGCACGCAGAGCGCCAGGTTGTACGAGACGACGCCCGCGCCGCGGTAGGTCGAGACGGCCTTGGCGATCGCCGGCGCGAGTGACGACTCGTCAGCCCCCGGACGTCCCAGGACCAGGATCTCGCGTTCCTTTATCGGCACGAGCGAGGCGATGGACCGGACCCCGTCGACCTCGGCGCCCAGGCCGAGCGCCTGATGCACGAGCCACAGGTCGTCGAAATAGTCCTTGCCATGCCGCTCGTCGTACGCGAGGGCCTGGCGGCGCAGCAGCTCGATCTTCGGGTAGTGCATGCCTCGCGTGGCCGTCATCTGCATATGGCCGTGGACGATCGATCCACCGGCGCGCCAGAGGCAGTTCCACATCAGGAAGTAATAGCGGGCCGCCGGATCCGCCTCGAGCGCCCGCTCGGCCCAACGGCGCGCCGTCACGAGGTGATCGCGGATCGCGCTTGCGTCCAGCGGCGCGAGAGGGTCGTGCTCCTTGAAGACGAGCACTCCATGGAAGCCGTCGTACTTCGCGACGTTCGACGCGGTGATCCCGTGAACGCCCGCGACCCGCCCGAAGACGTCCGCGGGCGTGCCGGTCTCCGGCCGGCAGAAGGGATCGTTGGCGGACGACGCGATGGTCGCCCGGACTTCATCGCCGCCTTTGATCTCCATCGGGCGCAGCGCCCGCAGCTCGTTGAACAGCGCGCCCTCGAGCGTGACCTGATTGTTGACGCGCACGATGCGCTGTTCCCGCACGGCGTCGACGGATCCGAAGAACTTCCGGATCCACTCGTGCATCTCCGCCGGCGGAACGAGGCGACCGGTCGTCGTGGAGATGGCGAGGATCCGTCCGGCGGCGGCACGCGCCTCCGCCGGGAGCGAGGCGACGGCCTCCTCAAGATCGACGATGGATGCCGTCACGCGGCCTTGCGCGCCCTCGACGCCGTCCGGTACAGGTCGACGTAGCGCTTCGCCGACGCCTCCCACGAATGGTCCTCTCGCATCACCCGCCGCACGAGCTCGGTCCACTCTTCCAGCGAGGAACGGTACGTGCGCATCGCGCGAGCGATCGCGTCGTCGAACGCCCGGGCCGCGTACTCGGCGAACGAGAAGCCATTCCCGCGCGCGCCGTCGCGATCGACATCGCGCACCGTCTCCGCGAGACCGCCGACCTCGTGCACGACCGGGATCGTTCCGTAGCGGAACGAGATGAGCTGCCCGAGTCCGCAGGGCTCGAAGCGCGACGGCATCAGGAAGAGATCGGAGCCGGCGTAGATGCGCTGCGCCAGCGCGGCATCGAAGCCGAGCGTGAGCCAGAGCTTGCCGGCGTAGCGCGCCGCCAGCGCCTTCCACTTCGCCTCGTAGGCCGGATCGCCCGTCCCGAGCACGACCATCTGGCCGCCCCCGTTCAGGAGCGTCGGCGCCGACGCCGTCAGGAGGTCGATACCCTTCTGCTCGACCAGCCGTCCGACCACGCCGAAGACCGGCGCGCGCGGGTCGGCGTTGAGCGCGCCCTCCTTCTGCAGGACGGCTTTGCACATGACCTTGCCGCTGGGATCGTCGGCGCCGTAACGCGCGGCGATGTTGCGATCCGTGGCCGGATCGAAGGCCACGGTATCGATGCCGTTGACGATGCCGAACAGTCGCCTGCGGCGCTCGCGGAGCAGCCCCTGTAGACCCTCGCCGAACTCGTCGGTGAGGATCTCTTTGGCGTAACGCTCACTCACCGTACTCACGACGTCCGCCGCGACGATCGCACGGGCCATCGGATTCGCCTCGCTGCGCTCCTCGATCGGAAGGCGCGCGCGCGGCAATCCGATCAGGGCGAGCACGCTCGCATCGGTCCGCCCTTGATACGCGAGGTTGTGGATCGTGAAGACGGTGGACGTCGCGGCGAGCGCACGCGCGCGTGCGATGAGGGGTACGAGCAGCGCGGCGTGCCAGTCGTGGGCGTGGACGATGTCAGGCGGAGCGTCGCGGATGTCCTCGAAGACAGCGCGGCAGAAGAGGGCGTAGCGCTTCGCGTCGTCGGGCTCGCCGTAGACACGATCGCGGCCGAGCCGCTGGTCGTTGCGGACGAACACCACACGCACGCCATCCCGCACGACGCTGGGATACAGGACACGCAGCTTCGTCTTCCCATACGGGACCGACCGCGACGGCGCGCGGTCGGTGATCTGGAAAGGGGCGCGGTCGATCGTGCGATGCAGGGGGAGGTAGAGCGTGACGTCGTGACCGAGGGCCGCGAGCGCTTGGGGAAGACTGCCCGCCACGTCAGCGAGGCCGCCGACCTTGGCGTACGGGGCGGCCTCGGCGGCCGCAAAGACGATCTGCACGAGCCACCGGATGTTAACGAGATGTAAGGAGATGACGCGTCGAGCCCGAAACCGTACGGCGAACGAAACCGGCTCGTTAGGCTGCTAGGTACGGGTGGCAGACGATCCAAGGAGGCAACCGTGAGCGTTCCACTCCGAAGGAAGACAGCTCTCCTCGCGGCCAGCGCGGGTGTCCTCACCGCCGCGCTTCTCGGTGGCGCCGCGCTCGCGGCGTTCGCACCGGTCACCGCCGACCCCGTCAGCGCCGTCGAAGCACAGCTCGGCATCGCGGCCCCCGCGAACGGTGGGACTGACAAGCTCAAGGCGATCCTGGACGCGCTGGTCGCCAAGGGCGTCATCACCGCCGCTCAGGAAGACGCCGTCATCGCCGCGATCCGCGACGCCGACCCGAAGCGCGACGGCGACCTCAAGCGGATCTTCGGCGGTCTCTTCGAGGAGTCCGCGAAGTACCTCGGCATGACGACCGCGGACCTGAGGACGAAGCTTCCCGGCACGAGCCTCGCCGCGATCGCCGACAAGACGCCGGGCAAGAGCCGCGCCGGCCTCGTGGCGGACCTGCAGAGCGCGGTGAACGCGGCGATCGACAAGCTCCTCGCCGCGAACAAGATCACCAAGGACCAGAGCGACAAGGCGAAGGCGCAGGCACCCGGACACATCGCCAGGTTCGTGGATCACGTCTACGAGCACCGCGTGCCGAAGACGACGACGCGGGCGCCCAGGGTCGCCGAGTTCGTCGGCGATGTCTTCGGCGCGGCCCGCGACTACCTCGGCCTTTCGCAGGCGGACGTGGTGAAGGCGATGCGGGAGGGCAAGAGCCTCGGCGACATCGCGAACGCGACACCGGGTAAGAGCAGGGACGGGCTCGTCGCCCAGCTCACGGCAGCCGCCAACGCGAAGATCGACAAGGCCCAGACCGACGGAAAGGTCACGGCCGGCCAGGCGACGGAGCTGAAGGCGCAGATGAGCTCCGCCGTGACGGCGCTCGTCGACCGTAGGGGCCCAACAGCGATCTTCAAGCGCTGAAGGGGCACCACCGTCCGGTATCCGTTCGGTGGCGAGGTCCCCGCGAAATCTGGTCGCGGGGATCGGTGGGTAACGACGGCGGCCGCCGGCCCGTTGGCTTTTCGCAGGCTGGCCGGAGGTCGGGCGGTATAGTCGGCCCGCGTTCGACTCGGCCCAACTCGCTTGGGAGCATGTACTGGATAAGCGCTATCAGGTCTCTCAGCCGCTAGGCGCCGGGGGCTCTTCCCAGGTCTACCTGGCGAAGGACACCGCGCTCAATCGCGAGGTAGCGATCAAAGCCCTCGATCCCGCGGCGGCCGCCGATGGCGCACTGCGCCGGATGTTCGTGAAGGAAGCTCGCTCGCTCGCGCAACTCTCCCACCCGAACATCGTGTCGGTCTTCGACGTCGGGGAGGTCGACAACTCTCCCTACATCGTGATGGAGTACCTCGCGGGCGGCTCGCTCCAGGCGCGCATCGAGCGCGTCGGGCCGCTGAACGCCGGCGAGGCGGCGCGTATCGCGATCGAGGTCGCGAATGGCCTCGCCTTCGCGCACTCGAAGGGCATCATCCACGCCGACCTCAAGCCGTCGAACATCCTCTTCGACTCGAACGACCATCCGAAGATCGCCGATTTCGGCATCGCCCGCACCCCGAAGGAGGACGCGGCGACTCCGGAGCTTTACGCGACCGCGATGTACGTCGCGCCCGAGCGCGTCGAGGGCAAGCAGGCTTCGGTCCAGAGCGACATCTACGGGCTGGGCCTCGTCGTGTACGAGATGCTCGTCGGCAAGCCACCGTTCACGAGCACGAGCGCGGGCGTCCTGATGCGCGACCACGTCGTGCGCGTTCCCGTTCCGCCCAGCCACCTGCGGCCGTCGTTGCCGCGCGAGCTCGACACGATCGTGCTGAAGGCGCTGGCGAAGCAACCGAGCCTGCGCTACCAGAAGGCGAGCGACTTCGCGACCGCGCTGGCCTCCATCGAGAACATCGACAAAGATCTCGCGACGACGCGCATCGCCGCCGTGATGACCGAGCCGATCAACGACTTCGTGCCCACGGTCGATCAGAGCCCCGTCGTGGCGCTCCTTTCGAATTACGGCCAGCCGCTTCGCCGGGCCTTCTTCGCGCTGCTCGCGGCCGTTCCGGTCTTGGCTCTGATGCTCCTCGCGAGCTTCGGCCTCGTCACCTCGCTCGCGGCCGCGGGCCTCGTCGCGATCGTCGCGGTCGCGGGCCAGCTGGGCATGGCGCTCGCGATCGCGTGGGTGATCGAAACCGTTCTCATCTTCCTGTTCGTGCCGGGCCTCGCGGTCCTCTTCGCCCTCATGGGCGTATGGGTCTGGCTACGCGACGTGCGCAGCGAGCAAGCGATCATGGCGATGGTGATGCCCGTCGCCGCGCCGCTCGGCCTGGCGCCGGCCTTCATCCTGACCGCCGCTGCGATCGACGGTCTGATGGGGGTCGTCACCGCGGCGTGGGGAGCGATCGTGACGGTCATCTTCGCGATCGCCGCCGGCGAGCAGTCGTTCGGACCTTTCGTCCAGACCGGCTTCACCTTGAGGCAGGAGTCGCTCTTCAACCAGCTGCGCGCGATCGACACGAAGAGCGCGCTCATCGGCGTGCTCCAAGGACGCGGCAGCTCGCTGGGTGAGGTGATGAGTCCGGACACGCTCGTCTCGCAGATGGCCGCGTTCGTCTCGCGCCTCGTCGGCGCGGATGTTGCCGCGCTCGCGACCGTCATCGCCTGGACCGTCGCGGCGCTGACGGTCTGGTCCGTGACGCGGATGCTGCGATCGTTCTTCGACACGCTCCTGCGCCGCCCCAAGAAGTGGTTCTCGCTCTATGTCTTCGCGCAGGCGGCCGGCGTCGCCGCGGGCGCGCTCATCCTGTTCCTGCTGTTCATCACGTGGGGTCCGCTCGACCACGCCCCGGCCCGGCCGGCCGACGGCGTCCTCTTCGTGGCGGCCTTTGTCGGCGCCGCGTTCGCGACGGCGTTCGGCGTCATCATCGGTGCGACCCAGCGCCCCGAGCCGGAGGAAGAGCACGCACCGTCGGTCGCAGCGCGGAGGCTGCCGGTCCGCTAACCGCGCCCGAACAGCGACCGGCGCATGCTTAGCGGCCGGATTGAGGAAGCGGCTCGCGGATCTCTTCAAAGTCCGTGCCGGCGAGGGCCGCACCGTCTCGCTGGTGCTCGCCATGACGTTCCTGGTGTCGACCGGCGCGAGCATCGGCGGCAACGCGATCGAGGCGCTGTTCTTCGCTCGTCAGGGCACCTCGTCACTGCCCGTGCTGTACATGGCGCTTGGCGTGACGACCTTCGTCGTGTCGCTCGCCCTCACCGCCATCCTCGGGCGCATCTCGCGCGCGCGTCTGTACCGCGCTCTCCCGCTCGTGCTCGCCGCGACGCTGGCGCTCGAGCGCGTCGTGCTCGCCTTCGACATCGCGTGGACCTATGGCGCGTTTTGGCTGCTGATGTTCGTCGAGGGGACGCTGCAGGGCATGCTCACCTGGGGCACCGCGGCGATCGTGTGTGACACGCGCCAGGCCAAGCGGCTGTTCCCGGTCTTCGCCGCGGGCGGGATCCTCGGTGGTGTCGTGGGCGGCTTCGCGACGCGACCTCTCGCCGCCCTGCTCGGTGCCGAGAATCTGCTGGCGGTCTGGTCCGCTGCGATGGTGCTCGCGTTCCTCGTCGCGCGCGTCCTGCTCGCGCGCCACGCGACCGTGGCGACGGCCGCGGGAACGCGCCTGGTGGACGACCTTCAGGCCGGTTACCGGTACGTGCGCGCCTCGCCTCTGTGGCGCGCGGTGTCGGCGGCCACGGTGCTCTTCGCGGTGCTCTACTTCTCGCTGGCGTTCCCCTTCTCGAAGGCCGCGACGGCGGCCTACCCCGACGCGGAGGAGCTCGCGGGTTTCCTGGGCGTCCTCGGTGGCGCCTCGACCGGCGCCGCCTTCCTCGCGTCGCTGTTCGTGGCGAACCGTCTCTTCGCGCGCGTCGGGATCATGACCGCGATCCTGGTCTTCCCCCTGCTGTACGCGGCGGGCTTCGCGACGCTGCTCGTGACGCAGATGGCGCTGAGCGCGATCGTCGCATTCCGTTTCGCTCAGCTGGTGTACCTGCAGGGCGTCGCGAGCCCGGCGTACGAATCGGTGTTCAACGTGATCCCTACCGAGCGCCGCGAGCAGGTGCGCGCCTTCGTGAACGGCGTGCCCGACCAGGCGGGCATCGTCCTCGCCGGCGCGGTGCTCCTCGTCGGCGACCGCGCGCTCGAGCCGAGCCAGCTCGCGGCCATCGGACTCGGCGCGGCCCTCGTCACCGCGCTCCTCTGCTGGCTCGCGTCGCGCCGCTACGGGAGCGCGCTCGTGCGGACGCTGCGCACCGGCCAGCCGATCGTGTTCACCCGCGACGATGAGCCATTCGTGGGCTTCCGCCGAGACGCGGCGGCGATCGCCGCGGCACGCGCCGCCGCGCAGGATCCCGACGTGCGGACACGGCGCATCGCGATCGAGGTGCTCGGTCAGCTCGGCGACGCGCCCGAGATGCTGATCGCGGCACTCGGCGACGCCGACGACGACGTCCGCCTCGCCGCGGCGACGGCGCTGGCGCGCCACGACGCACCCGCGCTGCGAGCGGCGCTCGACGACCGCGATCCCGCCGTCCGCGCGACGAGCGCGGGCGCCCTCCTCGATACCGAACCGCGAGCGCGGGTGTCGCTGGACGAACTGCTCCGATCGCCGGACGCCGACGTGAGGCTCGTGGCCGTGCGCGGCCTCGCGAGCGCGAAAGGTGACGCGGCAGCGGACGCCATCGTCGAGCTCGCGGGCGACACGGATCCACGCGTGCGTGCCGCGGCGGTCCGCGCGCTCCCGGCCGCGGGCGCCGCCGCGCTGGCAGTCCTCGGCACGGCGATCCGCGACGGCAATCGCGCCGTGCGCCTCGCCGCGGCCGACGCGCTCGTGACGCTCGGCGCACCGGCGCTCGACGTCGCGCTCGGTGCGATCGAAGACGAGATCGCGGTCGACGACGCTCTCGACGCGCTCCGGCGTCTGCCCGCGGCCAACGTCGCCGACCGTCTCCGAGACATCGCCCGCCGGCGCGCCGCGCAGGCGGTGCGGTATCACGGCCTCGCGCGCGGGACGCGCGGCGAGGACGAACGGGCCGCGCTCGCGCGTCATGCGCTCGTGCGCGCCGCACGCAGGCACGCCAGGGTCGCGCTCGGAGCGCTCGCGGCGATCGCCGCCGACGACGCGTATGAGGCGGCGCTCACGGGACTCCGGAGCCGCGATCACCTCCAGCGCGCGAACGCGCTCGAGACGCTGGAGGCGGTGGGCGATCGCGAGCTCGTGCGACCGTTGCTCGCCGTGTTCGAGGATCTCGGCCGATCCGACACGCCCACCGACCTCGACGCGCTGCGCGGTGATCCTGACGAATGGATCCGCGAAGTGTCCGCCTTCGCGGCCACGCGACCGACGACGACAGGAGGGACGGCGATGGAAACTCTGGCGACGCTCCCGACGATGGAGCGCATCCTCTTCCTACGGCACGTGCCGATCTTCTCGGAGCTGCCACCGACCGACCTGAAGCAGATCGCGGCCCTTGCCGGCGAGCAGATCTACGACGACGGCACGGTCATCGCGCGCGAAGGGGACCCGGGCAACGAGCTGCTCGTCATCGTCGAGGGCGAGGTGGGCATCGTCACGGCTGGACGTGAGATCGCGCGCCGAGGTCGCGGCGACTACGTTGGCGAGATGGCGGTGTTGGACGGCGAGCCGCGGAGCGCGTCGCTCATCGCGCAGGGCAGCGTGCGCGTCCTTCGGATCGGAGGACGAGAGCTCGAGACGATCATGCGCGAGCGCCCGGAGACGAGCCACGCCATGCTGCTCGTGCTCGCGCGCCGTCTACGCGAGCTGACACGCGTGACCGCGGCGGCGACGCGCTAGTGCCGAGACGGCGTTACGAGCGCATATACGACGTCGTGCGCCGCATCCCGCGTGGCCGCGTCGCGACGTACGGAATGGTCGCGATGGTCGCCGGCTACCCGCGCGCCGCGCGCTTCGCCGGTCTGGCGCTGCATCACTGCGACGACCCGACGGTGCCTTGCCACCGCGTCGTCAACGCGAGCGGCGGCCTCGCCCCCCACTTCGTTTCGCAGCGCGCGCGCCTTCAGCACGAAGGCGTGACGTTCGCGGGACGGAACGTGTCGCTCGCGCGCCAGCTGTGGACGCCGCGCCTACCGAGCGAGCGCGTCGCGGCTTCGTCGCGGCGGCAGGCGGCCGGTCGAGGATGATGACGCGGTAGGACTCGCCGAACTTGTGGCCGGCGCGTTTGCCGATGCGCGCGTTCCAGGCGCGCACCCACTCAGCCGCATCGGGCTCTAGCTGCGAGCGATGCACGAGCAGCGCCTCGATCTTCGTCGCGATCGTGTCGCTGATGTCGACAACGGTGGCACCTTGGCCGAACGACCCGAGGAAGAGCGCCTTCGGCTTGTGCGGCTCGAGCTTCTCGTCGCGCCAGAGCTCGGGGAACATCTGGCGCGTCGAGGCGTCGGGGTTGATCGTGCGGAGGGCGACCTCGCCGGCGGCGACATGATCGGGGTGGTTGATGTACTCGTCGGACACACGCACCTGCGGATCCATCGCGATGATCACGTCGGGTTTGTGGATGCGCACCTGACGCGCGACATCCTTGCGGACCTCGAGCGTCGGATACAGGTACCCGTCTTCGTAGCCGAGGAAGACGACGTGCTTGACGCCGAGGATCGTCGCGGCCTCGCGCTGCTCGGCGTAGCGGATGTCGCGCAGCTTCTCGCGCGTCATCTTCGGATCCTGCGAGCCCGACGCGCCGTTGGTGACCATGCAGTACGTGACCTCGACGCCGGCCCTCGCCCACTTCGCGACCGTGCCCGCGAAGCCGAACTCGGCGTCGTCGGGATGCGCGTAGATCACCATCGCGCGTTCGATGTCGAGCTCCTTGGAGAAATGCATGCGTCAAGGATGACAAGCGCTGAAGGCGAAAGATTCCCTTGCCCCGCGGCTGGTTGTGTGCTAGAACATATGTTCTAGAGAACAGACCGAGGTAGGGCCGGTCTCTTCGGGAGAAGACCGTGCTCACCTGCTACATGTGCGGCGAAACGAAGCCTGAAACTGAGTTCGCGTTCGCGGACATAGCTACGGGGGCTCGTCAGGACCACTGCCGGACCTGTCACGCGACCTACCGGCGACGCCACTACCTTCGGAACCGTGACGACTACATCCGTCGCGAGGTCGCGCGGATGGCCGGATATCGGATCGCGAATCGCGCGCTTCTGCTGGCGTATCTGCTTGCACATCCCTGCGTCGACTGCGGCGAGGTCGATCCGGTGGTCCTTGAGTTCGATCACCGGGATCCAGCCTCGAAGCGTAGTGATATCGCTCGGCTTGCGAGTCGCAAGCCATGGCCACAGGTTCTGGCCGAGATCGAGAAATGTGACGTGCGGTGTGTCAACTGCCACCGCCGCCGGACCGCACGTCAGTTCGCCTGGGCCAAGATGACGCGGGCAGTCAGCCAAGAACCTCCGGCGCCCGAAATCGAGCATTGTGAAACGACCGACCTGCAGGTCCTGCTCGGAACGGCAGGAACGAAACGATGCTGCACATGCGCCGAGGAGAAACCATTCGACCAGTTCGCGCTGAAGGACAGGGCCCGCGGCGTGCGATCCTCGAAGTGTCGTGCATGTCAAAGAACTTACTCACGCGAACACTATCGGCGCAAGCGGCCCGTCTACATTGCGCGCGCTGCGTGCAGACGAAAGGTCCAACGCGAGAACTGCCGTCAGCGGGTCTTCGACCACTTGGCGACCCACCCGTGCATCGATTGTGGAGAGTCTGATCCGGTCGTGTTGGACTTCGATCATCGTGATGCGACGACAAAACGCGGGAATATCTCGAGGCTGGCGAGCCAAGTCTCTTGGGCGCAGCTCGCAGTCGAGATCGCGCGCTGCGATGTTCGTTGCGCCAACTGCCACCGCCGACGGACTGCGGCTCAGTTCAACTGGTCGAAGTGGGAAGCCGCCGTAGAATGAGCGCCACGCGGGAGTAGCTCAGTTGGCAGAGCGTTTGCTTCCCAAGCAAAAAGTCGCCGGTTCGAGTCCGGTCTCCCGCTCGGTGATCCGGCAGCTTCAACGCTGTTGCACGGTGTGGTGACTTCAACTCCGTTGTGCATGCCAGCGAGGATCCGTCGATCGAGATCTTCCAACCTCAGCGAGCGCCAACCGCAGAGGTCGATGACGATCTCAGGTGGACCGTCGACGACAAGAACGTCCCTGCGTATTGGTTCCCGCGCGACAGTCCGCGTGCCACGTTTTGGATCGGTCCAAATACGACAGCGGCGGACGCCGCACAGCTCTGCGGAACCACGCGTGTCCACGCGATCGAGTGGTAGGGGTGGAAGCGCTTCCGCACCGCGCCGTGTATCTCTACCTGACGCCTCACGAGACGTTCGCCGCACACAAACGAAGTCGCGGGTTACTACGTGCCGCGCGAGCCGGTTCACCTCCTCGCGCGAGTGGAGAACGTCCTGCGAATGCACGCGAGGGCCGGCCTCGAGCTGCGCGTCATGAACGAGTTGTGAACGCTCTGGGGATCGCGTCATCAGCTCGACGCTGGAGTTCAGCGGCATCCGGCTCCGGAACGCGCGGTCCAGGACACCGGTTGACTCATAGACCGCGACGTTGTGTCGCGCGTTCGAATCGCGTCTCCCGCTCAGATCGCCGAACACTCAGATGAGCGCTGTCTTTTCACACAGGGTCGCTCTAGCCTCATACCCATGCGCGTGGCCATCCTCGCCGCGGTATCGCTCATCACAGCCGCATGCATTACGCCGCCGACCTCAACTCCATCACCCACGGCGCCCCCGATCGCTGCGCCGACGGTCGCGCAAGGAACAGGCGGCTCGTGCCAACGTCTTGATTCAGTTCCTAAGGCGGTTACGCGCGCCGTTAACTCGCCTCCGTCCGCCCCGCCACTACCCGCTACGCCACCGCCGGGAACATCGCTGTTCCTCGTGAACGGTCTGCCCGCCGTGTATCGATCGGGGACGCTGAGCCCGTTGACGCCTCCGCATTCGCTCCGTGACCACACGTTGACGCTGTCGCCCGACGGCAAACGCGTGGTCGGCCTCGTGTACGCGTCGCCCTCGCGGCAGTTCTTCACGTGGACTCACACGCTCAGCGATGGAACCGACCGCGTCGCGCCCATCGACGTGCCCTCTAACGTGCAATACGCGATCTGGTCGCCGGACGCCGAACACTTCGCCACATTCGTGGACGTGGAGCAGGCGGAGAATCCCGTCTACGTCGGCGATCTCGCCGGCCATTCGTGGCGTGCCGCGGTCCCCGGTGAGCGGATCTGGTGGGGCCTCTGGCGTCAGCCGGGCGAGTTCACGTTCATCTCGTTCGTCGGCGAATCGCAGCCGCCAGTACCGCAGGCGGTGACGGTCTGGAGCTGGACGCCCCCTAGCGCGCCGCGGATCGCCGCGCGCATCACCATCACCCGACCTTCTTTCGACTGGTCCCCAGACGGGACACGTCTTTTGTACATCGGTGTCGCGGCCGACAACAAGACCCCGGTGGTCAAGGCGATCGGCCGCGACGACGATCGCACGATGCTGGAGTCCAGCGCGATCGTGGCGACACGCGTCGGGTGCGTGCTCGCGGGACACGACGTGATCTTCCTCTCGGCGAACTGGAGTCCCGATGGCACCGCCATCGCGGTGGTCGGCGAAAACCAGCCTCAGGCCAACTACTTCGCCGCCGTGACCACGCCCGATGCTCCGGCGGTCTTCCTCGCGCCCGATTCGTGTTACGTGTCGTTCATCCATTGGACGGGACGCGGCCTGGTGATCCCGCTGTACGGACCAGAGTGCGGCGCGACCGGCGACGAGAACCGCGTCGCACTCGTGGACCCGCTCACCGCACGCGCGCGCGCCGACATCGTCATCGGCCGCAAGGCATTCCTCGGCCTGTCCGCCGACGGCGGCTGGATCGTCACGGCACGGGATGGCGAGACGCAGTTCGTTCCCACCGCGGAGCCGGATCGGCGGGTGCGCGTTCCGCTCACCGGCTTCTTGGGTTGGTGCTGCGCGTGATAGCCTGGCGGCACCACAGTCAAGGAGGCGCACCCAAATGACAGCCAGCAGCGGTGCGCCGCTCCGCGTCCGCTCCTAGCTCGATCCTCGCGCACCTCGCGTGAGCTGACGCAAGACCCGCGGCGCACTCCTCCGCCGCATCCCACTTTGCGCATGAGGAGACCCTCGTTGTTCGCTGATCGTCTCGGCCTGTCCGCACGGTCTGTCTACCTGCTCTTCGGAGCCTGGGGCGGCTTCTCGTGGTCCCTGATCAACGCCGCGTGGTTTCTCTACTACGTGAGCGTCGCGCATCTCGACCCGCTCCAGCTCGTGCTCGTCGGCACCGCCCTAGAGGGCTCGTACTTCGTCTGGGAGATCCCGACCGGAGTGCTCGCCGACACCTTCAGCCGCCGCATGTCGGTCGTCCTCGGCACGGGCATCATCGGTGTCGCGTGGATGGGGCAGGGCCTCGTCCCCCTCTTCGCCGCGATCGCCGGATTCGAGGTCCTGCGCGGCCTCGGTGAAGCGTTCACTCATGGCGCGGTGGAGGCCTGGGTCGCCGGAGAGTGCGGTGATGACGGCCTCGATGCGCTCTTTCTCCGCGGGACACAGCTCACGCAGATCGCGGGCATCGTCGGTCTGCCCGTCGGCGTCGCGCTCGCGACCGTCGACCTGCGGATCCCCATCGCCGTCGGCGGCGGGCTCGGGCTTGTTCTCGCCGTCCTGCTGATATTCGTGATGCCGGAGCGCCACCAGCCGCGGCGTGCCGCGGTCCGCACGTGGAGCGCGACCGTCGGTACCGCGCGTCGCGGGATGCTGGCCATCCGCACGAGCGCTCTGCTCGTCGCTCTGCTCGGCGCGGAGTTCTTCTGGGGCGCGGCGAGCGAAGGCTGGGACCGCCTGTCGGACGCACACCTGCTCCTCGATCTGCACTTCCCGCCGTTCGGTCTCACGCCGGTCGTCGCCTTCGGCGTCCTGTCGCTGGTGTGCACGATCCTGATCATCGTCACCGCGCAGCTCGTCCGCCGTTTCGTGCGGCACGTCGACGAGCACGTTGTGTCTCGCCTGCTCGTGGGGCTGCAGGTGGTCCGCATCGCGTGCCAGGCCGCATTCCTGCTCGCACCCTGGTCGGCTCTCGCCCTGGTGCCGTATCTCATCAACTCGACGTTCCGCGCGTCGTTCTTCCCGCTGTTCAACGCCTGGCTGATCCGACGGACCGATGAGGACGTCCGTGCGACGGTTCTCTCGACGACGAGCGTCTCGAGCGCGCTCGGTCAGGTCGGCGGTGGCCCGATCTCCGGTGCGATCGGCAACGCACACGGGATCCCGCTCGGGCTTTTGTCGAGCGTGGCGATGCTCCTACCGGGGACGCTCTTCCTCGCGCGGGCGGTCGGCCTTCGGGCTGAGGAGAGAGCGCTCGAGCCGGTCGAGGCGCGAGCGACCTCCGCGTGAGCCATGATCGGATGACGAAGCTCACGCGGACGCTCTACGTCCATCGCGTCGCAGACTGGCGCGCGTGGCTGCGCAAACGCCACAAGACCGCACCCGAGGTCTGGCTCGTTTACTACCGCAAGGAGAGCGGCAAGCCGCGCATCTCGTACAACGACGCGGTCGACGAGGCGATCGCGTTCGGTTGGATCGACAGCACGGTGAAGAACCTCGACGCCGACCGCTTCGCCCAGCGCTTCACACCGCGACGTCCGGGGTCGAAGGCATCGGAGATGAACAAGGCGCGCGCACGTCGCTTGATGCGCGAAGGCCGGATGACACGCGCCGGACTCGCGGCCATCGGCGACCTGAAGGCGACGCGCCTGGTGATCCCATCTGACATCAAAGCCGCGCTGGAGATCGATCCTGGGGCGTGGAAGAACTTCTGTCGCTTTCCCGCGTCCTATCGACGCATCCGCGTCGCGTTCGTCGAGGGCGCGCGGCGGCGTCCCGCGGAATTCCGGAGGCGACTGCGCAACCTGGTGCGCATGAGCGCGAGGAATGAGCGCTTCGGGATGGTGCGCGGGTGAGCGGCTCCACACGCCCCCGGCGCCAGGCGCCTGACCGCGGCGACACGCCGGTCGAGGTCGCGATGATCTTCGCCCGTCCCGTGCCGCGGCGGTAGGCCTGGGCGAGCGCCGGGCCGATCAGGTTCCGAAGATCCTCATCGTCCTCGACAACGACTGCGCGGCGCGGTTCCGCGGTGACGATAACCCGAGTCAAGGGCCGCGCCCCGCGCAAAGGAACCTACTTACGTGGGTGCGAGCGCGTGACCTCAGGCTGTCTTGGCTGCCGCCTTGGGCGCGAACATCGCGCGGCTGATGAGGGCCAGCGCGATGCCGACGACCATCGCGATCCACCAAAGACCGACCAGGCTGTCGGAATACTTGAGGCCGAGAACAGCGTCGAGCGAGTACGCCCCGTTGCCGATGAGCGCGACGGCGAAAGCGCCGGCCGCGAGGGGGACCGGGAACTCCCAGCCACCCTCGGTCGCCCAGAAGCCCTTCGGGACATGCGCGACGATGGTCACGACGACGAGGTCGGCGGCGACCGCGATGGCCGGGAACGGCCCGAAGAGACCGAGTGCGACGAGCACACCGCCAAGGCCTTCGGCGAGGATCGACACCCAGGCCCAGAAGACGCCGGGCCTGAAGCCGAGCGCGTTCTCGAACCAGCCGGCGATCCCCGCCGGTGACCCGCCCTTGCCGACCCAGCCGAGCTTCAGGAAGCCATGCATCGCGATCACGACACCGACCGCGACGCGCAGCACGAGCAATGCGAGATCCGTGTTGTTCACCGTTCGCCTCCTTCGCTGATGAGCGCTACAGGCGCAGTGGTTTGATGTCCGCGAACACCGCCGACGGATCGTCCTTCCAGCGCGCGGGCTGCACGTCGATGTACAGCTCGATCTCGTTGCCGTCGGGATCCTCGATGTAGAGGCTGTGCGTCACGCCGTGGTCGGAGGCGCCGACGATCTTCGCGCCCGCCGCCTGGAGGGCGTCGCGCGCCTCGCGCAGCTCGTCGTCGGTCTCACCGACCTTCAGTCCGAAGTGGTAAAGACCCAGGCGTCGTCCCTTCGGGAGAGGCGCTGCGCTTGGGCCGACTTCGATGAGCAGGAGCTCGTGGTGCGTGCGACCCGACGTGAATGCCGCTGCGGGGAACTGCATCTCGCCTTCTGGCGTGATCTCTTTCCAACCAAGCAGCTCACCGTAGAAGCGTCGCGACCGCGCGAGATCTTTGACGTACAGCACGAGATGACCGAGCTCTTTGACCTGCATCCTGTCCTCCCGTTGGCGCTGTCGCGGGAACACGCGCCGACGTCCGCTTGTTCCGCGCGGCGTCAGGCCGTCTCGGCCACCTGCACCGCTCGCGCCAGGAAGGCTGCTCGCTCGGCGACCGCTCGTCTTTGCTCGCCTTCGTCCAGGGCGAGCGCCGCGTCCCACGCCGTGCGGCCGACGATGTATCCGCGCGCGCCGCCGCTCATGGCGTCGCGCAGCTGCGCGAGGAAGGTGTCCTCGTCGGTCCCGCCGCCGAGCAACACCCATGGCACCGCGCCGCAGACGCGAGTGAGCATGTCGCACAGGTGTGCGCTTCCCGGGTACTGGAGCTTCAGGACATCGGGGCCAAGTCGCGCGAGACGTCGCGCAGTCTCGGTGACGGCCGCTCCGAGCTCCGGTACCTCGCCGTAGACGATCGGCTCGATGATCGAGAGCACGTCCGCCGCCCGGCAGTCGGCGACGACACGCGCGACCATCTCCTCCTGGATCACCGCGACCTCCGCCAGATCGGGCCGGTACGGCAGCAGCAGCTTGCATCCGACCGCGCCGAGCGCGGCGGCGCGGCCAGGATCGACGTCACCGAGCAGCGTCGTGATGCGACCTTCGCCGAGTGACTCGTATCCCTGCGCCTCGAGCGGAACCACGAGCGGCGTCCCATCGAGCTCGGTGAACGCATCGAGCCCGAGCTCGACGTCGAGAAGAACGACGCTCGCAAGGCGCGCGAGACCGCGCACGAGCTCGACCTTCAGCGCGCGAAGCGAGGTCGTGTCCTCGGGATACGCGTGGCGCCGCGCGGCGACGCGAAGGCTGTCTCGGTGGTCAAGCGCGAGACCGCACACGAGTCCGCGCGGAGAGGCGATGCGCTCGATCACCGCGCGACGACGGCACCGTCGATGACGCTACCGCCCGCGAGCAACGCCTCTATCTCGGACGAGCGTGGCATCGCGGTGCTGCAGGCGAGGCGCGACGCGACGATCGCGCCGGCCGCGTTGGCGCGGCGCACCGCATCGTCCGCGCCCTTTCCCGCCAGCAGTGCCGCCCCGAGCGCCGCGCCGAACGCGTCACCCGCACCGAGCCCGTTGACGACCGGCACCTGGACGCCTGCGATCTCGCGCGACCCGCGCGCGTCGACGATCGTCGCCCCCTCCGCGCCGCGCTTTACGACGACGAACGTCGGACCGCGCTCCAGGAGATCGCGTGGATCCAGCGCGGCCGCGACGAACTCGCTCGTGCCTCCGACCACGACCATCGCGAACGACGCGGCCGTCCACACGAGCTCGGGATACTCGCGCACGTCCTCCCAGAGGACCTCACGCCAATCGAGATCGAAGATCGCGCGCTGACGGCACCGCTCGAGCGCGGCCAGCGTCGTCGCGCGGCTGGGCTCGCGCGCAAGGCCGGTCCCGGACGCGTAGAGAAGCTTCGCTCGCGCGAGATCCCCGGGAAGCTGGGCGAGGTCTAGCTCCCAGTCGGGGCAGGTCGGCGTGCGATAGAACGTGATCGGAAAGTCGTCGGGCGGCCAGGCCTCGCAGAACGCGAGCGCGGTGCGAAGCGTCGGATGCACGTGCAGGGCGGAGCAGTCGACCCGTTCGGCTTCGAGGAAGCGACGGATGAACCGGCCGTGCCCGTCGTCGCCGACCGCCGACACGATGCCCGTTCGCACGCCGAGGCGGGCGAGACCGGTCGAGACGTTCCCGGCGAACCCGCCGACGAACCGCTCGAAGGTGCGCACGTCTTCGAGCGGCGTGTTGATCTGGAGCGGATACAGGTCCGCCCCCACCCGACCGAGAACGTACGCGTCGACGGTCACGCCGCGAGCACCTCGGTCAGGTACGCGCGACTGCGCTTCGCGTCGCGCAGCGGCGCCGCGATCGGGCTCACGCCCAGTCGCACGTCCTGCTCGACGATGAGCCAGCCGGCGTAACCCACCGCACGCAGCGCGCTGAGCGTGCCGCGCAGATCGAGCGACCCGTCACCGAGCGGCGCGAACACACCCAGGCTGACGGCGTCGCGGAAATCGAGGTGTCGCGCGAGCGCGTCGGCCCGGACCTCACGTCGCAGGTCCTTGAGGTGGACGTGCCGCACGCGCCTCGCGTGCGTGGTGGCGATCTCGACCGGATCGCCGCCCCCGTACGCGACGTGGCCGGTGTCAAGGCACAACCCCACGAGCGTGGGATCGGTGTCGCGCATGAGACGCGCGATCTCTTCGGGGCGCTCGACGTAGGTCGCGACGTGCGGATGGAACGCGGTGCCGAGTCCGCGCTCGCGCGCGTAACGCGCGATCGTGTTCACGCCGTCGCCGAACCGCCGCCACTCACCGTGACTGAAACCCGCCGACCCATCCGCGGGCACGCGCCCGGCGATCGCCGCTCGCCGCCCGTCCCCGGCCTCGGCGAGCACGAGCACCGGCGCGCCTGCCGCGGCGAGCAGATCGATCGTTGCGCGGGCGGTGCGGAGTGATGCTGCGCTCTGATCGCGATCGTGCAGCGTGACCGGACAGAACGCTCCAGCGAGCGCGAGCTTGCGCGCGTCGAGCTCGCGCCGGAGCGTCGTTGGGTCCGCCGGGAGATAGGACCATGGACCGAGCTCGGTGCCCTCGTATCCACACGCGGCCATCTCGTCGAGCACCTGCGCATACGGCAGCTGATCGCCCCAGTTCGGGATCTCGCACGCACCCCAGCTGATCGGTGCGGTGCCGATGCGAATACGCGGCGTGTTCATCGTCGGAGGTTGTACTGTACGCACTCCAGGGTGAGGCTCACGATGGCGCAGGCGCTGGTGCGATTCCTCGCGAACCAGTACGTCGAGCGCGATGGGATCGAGCAGCGCTTCTTCGGCGGCTGCTGGGGCATCTTCGGACACGGGAACGTCGCCGGCATCGGACAGGCACTGCACGAACGTCCCGACGATCTCCGTTACTACCAGGCGCGCAACGAGCAGGCGATGGTCCATGCCGCGACCGGATACGCGCGGATGCGCGACCGCCTCGCGACGTTCGCCTGCACCACGTCGATCGGCCCGGGGGCGACCAACCTCGTCACCGGCGCGGCGGTCGCGACGGTCAATCGCGTCCCGGTGCTCCTCCTGCCGGGCGACGTCTTCGCGTCGCGCGCGCCCGACCCGGTGCTGCAGCAGCTCGAGTTCCCGTCGGCCGGCGACGTCTCGGTGAACGACACCCTCCGGCCGGTGTCGCGCTACTTCGATCGCATCACGCGCGCGGAGCAGATCATCCCCGCCGCGCTCGCGGCGATGCGCGTGCTCACCAGCCCGGCCGACACCGGCGCGGTCACGCTCGCGCTCCCGCAGGACGTGCAGGTCGAGGCGTTCGACGTGCCTGACGATTTCCTCGCGAAGCGCACCTGGCACATCGAGCGCCGGCTGCCCGAGGCGGCGGCGATCGTGCGCGCGGCCGAGCTCCTCGGTGTCGCGAAACGCCCGCTTATCGTCGCAGGTGGTGGCGTCATCTACTCCGGTGCGACCGAGACCCTGCGCAAATGGGTGGAAGCGACCGGGATCCCGGTCGCCGAGACACAGGCGGGCAAGGGCGCACTCCCTTTCGATCATCCGCTGAGTCTCGGCGCGATCGGCGTCACCGGTACATTGGCGGCGAACCGTGTCGCGCGCGACGCCGACCTCGTGATCGGGATCGGGACGCGCTGGACCGACTTCACGACGGCATCGAAATCGGCGTTCCAGGATCCGCACGTCCGCTTCGTCAACGTGAACGTCGCGGAGCTCGACGCGCACAAGCATTCGGGGCTCGCGCTCGTCGGCGATGCGCGGTCGACCATCGATGCGCTCGCCGGATGGACCTACACCGTCGAGCCCGCGTACCGCGACAAGGTGGAGCGCCTCGCGCGCGAGTGGGCTGCGGAGGTCGATCGCCTGTACGCGCTCGGGCACGCGCCGCTCCCCGCGCAGAGCGAGGTCATCGGCGCGGTGAACGAGGTCGCCGGTCCGCGTGACGTCGTCGTCTGCGCGGCCGGCTCGCTACCGGGAGAACTGCACAAGCTGTGGCGGACCCGCGATCCCAAGGGCTACCACGTGGAGTACGGCTTCTCGACGATGGGCTACGAGATCGCCGGTGGCCTGGGCGTGAAGATGGCCGCGCCCGATCGCGACGTATACGTCCTTGTCGGGGATGGCAGCTACCTCATGCTCGCGCAGGAGCTGGTGACCGCGGTGCAGGAGCGGCTCAAGATCGTCGTCGTCGTCGTGGACAATCACGGTTACGCGTCGATCGGGGGGCTCTCGCGCTCGCTCGGATCGCAGGGCTTCGGCACGCACTATCGCTATCGGACAACGGGCTCGCTCGGCCTCGACCGCGAGGGCCCGCAGGGCGACACGCTGCCCATCGACATCGCCGCGAACGCCGCGAGCCTCGGCGCGGCGTCGGAAAGGGTGCGGACCGTCTCGGAGCTCCGCGCCGCGCTCACGGAGGCGAAGCGCGTCGAGCGTCCATACGTCGTCACGATCGAGACCGATCGCTACGAGAGCGTCCCCGCCTACGAGTCGTGGTGGGACGTCGCGCCCGCGGAGGTGTCCGGCCTCGCGGAGGTACGCGCGTCGCGCGAGCGGTATGAGAACGCGCGGAAGAGCGCCCGCCGTCATCTGCGGCCGCATTGAGCAGCCTGCTGGTGCGCGCCCGCGGCGTCGGTTACGGCTGTCTCTTGGAAGTCACCCCGCGGAGCGCGGGCTGGACCTACGTCGGCTTCGAGGTCTTTCGCCTGGCGGTCGGCTCGCAGCTGCGAAGAGCTTTCCCCGGCCGCGAGACGTGCGTCGTCGTGCTCGGCGGAAGCTGCGACATCCGCACCGACGCCGGCGACTGGACGGGCGTCGGCCGGCGCGCGACGCCGTTCGACGGCGCGCCCGCGGCCGCCTACCTGCCGCCGGGCAGCGAATTCGAGATCACGGCATCGAGCGAGACCGTCGAGATCGCGCTGGGCCACGCGCCGGCGAAAGTCGGCGCAGCGGCGCGCGTCCTCCGACCGGAGGGGGCGCGTCTCGAGATGCGCGGCCACGGCGCGATGGAGCGGCGCATCCATCACATCCTCATGGAGGATGCCGCCGCGGAATCGCTCCTGGTGACCGAGGTCGTCACGCCCGGCGGCCACTGGTCCAGCTATCCACCGCATAAGCACGACACGAACAATCCACCGCACGAGACGGCGCTCGAGGAGACCTACTACCACCGCCTGCGCGACGCGCGCGGTTTTGCGCTGCAGCGCGTGTACAGCGCAGACCGGTCGCTCGACGAGAGCATCGCGGTCCGCGACGGCGAGTGCGTGCTGGTGCCACGCGGCTACCACACGGTCTCGGCCCCGCCCGGATACGAGCTGTATTACCTCAACGTGATGGCGGGGCCACTGCGCGAATGGAGGGTGACATTCGATCCCGACCACGGCCGGCTCGTCGGCTGAGCACATTTCGACCTCGCGCACGGTCTAGACTTCGACCGGACCTGAGGGAGGGGAAACGCATGACACCAGTGCTGGATCGGCGCACGTTCCTGAAGGGGCTTGGCGTCGTCACGGTGGCGGCGGCCTGCGGTGGCGCGGCCACACCATCGCCGTCGGCGACCGGCGCGGCGACGTCGACCGCGACGGCGACCGCGGCGCCCGTGACGGGCACGATCTCGGTGTACTCCGCGCTCAACCAGTCGACGAACGACCAGTTCTTCGCCGCGTTCAAGGCTGCCTACCCAGGCGTCAGCGTCGACCTGCTGCCGCTCGCGGCGGCCGGCGAGCTGCAGACGCGGATCACCGCGGAGAAGGCCAGTCCGAAAGCCGACATCTTCATCGGCGGATCGAGCGAGTTCCACGACCCACTCGGCAAGCAGGGACTCCTCGAGGCCTACATCTCGCCGAACGCGAAGGACATCGCGCCGCAGTTCAAGGAGCCGACCGGACTCTGGACCGGCTGGTACACCGGCATCTTCGGCTTCATCTCGAACAACGACCGTCTCGCCAAGGAGCTCGCCGGAAAGAAGCCCACGACCTGGGACGATCTGCTCGATCCCGCGTGGAAGGGCAAGCTCATCCTGCCGAGCCCGACGCTGACCGGCGGCGGCTACATCTTCATCGCGACGCAGATCTTCCGTTTCAACCGTGACGAGGCGAAGGCGATGGCATACATGAAGGCGCTGCACGCCAACATCGCCCAGTACATCCCCACCTCTCCGGGAGCTCTGACGCTCATCGACCAGGGACAGTTCGTCGGCTGCCCGAACTGGAGCCACGACATCCTGACCGAAAAGAGCAAGGGCAACCCGGTCGACCTCACGGTCCCGACCGACACGGGCTTCGAGGTCGGCGCCATCAGCATCGTCAAGGGCACCAAGAACCTCGCCGCCGCGAAGGCCCTTGTCGACTGGTCCATCACGAAGGAGGCCGGCGACCTCAACGTGAAGCTCAGCAACCGCGGCTCGACGCGCACCGATGTGGCCGCGGCCCCGGGCTCACCGAGCCTCACGTCCGTCAAGCTCGTGAACTACGACCGGCAGTGGGCGACCGACAACAAAGCCCGCATCCTCAAGGACTGGCAGACGGCGGTCGGCCTGTAGCCATCACCGCGATCTAACGACGATGCGCAGCTTGCGGCGCGAGCCGGGTGTCCTGCTCGCGCTGCTTGCCGTCGTCGCGCTCGTGGCGATCTTCATCGTCTATCCGCAGATGCGCGTGGTCCTGACCCCTGGCAGCGGATACGTCGACTTCCTCTCCGCCGGCAGCTGGAAGACGCCGCTGGGGAACTCGCTGAAGGTCATGGCGCTCTCGACGACGACGGCCGTGCTCGTCGGCTTCGTCTTCGCGTACGCGATGGTCTACACCGACATGCGTTGGAAGCCGCTCTTCAGGCTCATCGGGATACTGCCGCTGCTCTCGCCGCCGTTCGTCGTCGCCGCCTCATACATCCTGCTGTTCGGACCGCGAGGGGTGATCACCTACGGCGTCTTCGGGCAGACCATCAGCATCTTCGGGCTGGGTGGGATCTGGGGGGTGCAGACGATCGCGTTCTTCCCGTTCGCGTACCAGCTCATCGCCGATGTGCTCTCACGGAGCGACGCACGCATGGAGCAGGTCGCGCGCAACCTCGGTGCCGGTCCGTGGTCGGTGTTCCGGACCGTGACGCTGCCGCTGTCGCGGCCGGGGCTCGGTGCCGCGATCCTCACGACAGCGATCTACGTCGTCGAGGACTTCGGCAACCCCGCGCTGGTCGGCGGTCAATTCACCGTGCTGCCGACGCAGGCGTACGGGCTCATCAGCGGATTCGGTGACCTTCCAAGCGCGGCCGCGGTGAGCACGATCCTGCTCTCGCTGGCGCTCGTCCTGTACCTGGCGAAGATCCGCCTCGACGGAGGACAGTCGTTCGTCACCGTCAGCGGGCGCGCATCGTCGATGCCGCGCCCACCGGTCCCTGAGTGGCTGTCCTGGGCCTGCTTCGCGATCTGCGCCGCGCTCTGCGCGATGATCCTCCTGGTCTACGGCTCGCTCGTCGTGAGCGCGCTCACGCTCACCTTTCCGGTCAACACGGCATTCACGACGAGCCATTTCGAATACGTCTTCTCCGGCGTGAACGGCATCGCGCTGCGCAACACGCTGGTCTACGGCCTGAGCGCGGCGGCCTTCTCGTCGCTCTTCGCGCTTCTCGCCGCCTGGCTCGTCCAGCGCGGCGCGTGGTCCGGACGCCGCGTCCTGGACTTCCTGTTGATCATGCCCGCCGCGGTGCCGGGACTCTTCTTCGGGATCGGCTACGCGACCGCGTTCAACGAGGCGTGGCTCGACTGGCTCAACCGCGGCGCCCTGATCATCATCTCGATGATCTTCTGGAACATTCCCGTCGGCTATCAGGCCGCGGTCGCCGGACTCCGGCAGATCGACCGCTCGATGGACGAGGCGGCCACCAGCCTCGGGGCGTCGAGCCTGCGCGGCTTCCGCGACGTGCTGCTTCCGATGCTCGGGGGTTCGCTGCGCGTCGGCTTCGTGACGACCTTCGTCCGCGCGGTCACGACGCTGTCCGTGGTCATCTTCCTGTTCACCCCCGGAACGACCGTCGCGACGATCCGCATCTTCCAGCTGGTCAACGATCTCGACTGGGGCGGCGCGACCGCGTTCACGGTGATCGACATCGGTCTCGCGATCGTCGCGCTCAGCGTCCTCGCGGTCCTGGCGCGCGGCCGCATCGCTCTGGGGGCAGCTCGTGCCTGACATCCACCTGCGTCTGGAACGCGTCACCAAGGTGTTCGGCGCCGTGAGCGCGGTCGACGACATCTCGTTCGACGTCCCGCGAGGCTCGTTCGCGACGCTCCTCGGTCCGTCGGGCTGCGGAAAGACGACGACGCTGCGGATGATCGCCGGCTTCTACGACCCCGACAAGGGCGACATCGTTCTCGGCGGGAAGCGCATCAACGAGCTGCCCGCGCACCGCCGCGGCACGGCGATGGTGTTCCAGGACTACGCCCTTTTCCCGCACATGACCGTGAAAGACAACGTGTCTTACGGGCTGCGCGTCGCCGGTGTCGCGGCGGCCGAGCGCGAGAAGCGGGTCGCGGACACGCTGCAGTTCGTCGGACTCGCCGGCCTGGGCGACCGCTGGCCCAGCCAGCTCTCGGGCGGCCAGCAGCAGCGCGTCGCGGTCGGACGCGCGCTTGTCCTGCAGCCGCAGATCCTGCTCCTCGACGAGCCGCTGTCGAACCTCGACGCGAAGCTCCGCGTGCAGCTTCGCTGGGAGCTGCGCGCGCTGCAGCAGCGGCTGGGAATGACCTTCGTCTACGTCACGCACGACCAGGATGAGGCGCTGTCGCTCTCGGACTGGATCGCCGTGATGAACGCGGGCAAGGTCGAGCAGGCCGGCACGCCGTGGGAGATCTACTACCACCCGCGCACGTCGTTCCTCGCGGACTTCGTCGGCGCGGTGAACCTGGTTCCAGGGACGGTACGCGAGGTGCGCGGCGAGGACGTCGTCGTCGGATTCGGCGAGCGCGCGGTGACGGTGCGCCAGCCGGCCGGCCTCAGCCTGTCGGCCGGGCGCGAGGTGCGCCTCTGCGTGCGACCGGAAGCCCTCGCGCTGCGGCCCGCGTCGGCGGACCCCGACGGCGTGCGCCTGCCCGGAGTCGTCA
>Ga0114129_10000783_pt1 | contig 40711 bp, 32 predicted proteins | sample RhiMetdeltSRZDD1_FD_80071 | JGI IMG/M metagenome (GOLD analysis project Ga0114129, IMG submission 80071) | Populus rhizosphere microbial communities from Tennessee, USA - Rhizosphere MetaG P. deltoides SRZDD1 (version 2) (version 2) | ecosystem: Host-associated > Plants > Roots > Rhizosphere >...
CGCGACCGAGACGAACGTGAGGAACAGAAACACGCGATAGTCGAACGTCACGTCGAGATCCAGCGGCGCCTGAATCATCACGAGAAACAGCGGCATTCCCGCCGCCGCGACGATCAGACCGAGCACGCCCCCGGCAAGGCCGAGCATCGCGCTCTCCGTAAGCAGCTGCCGCATGACGCGGGCCCGCGTCGCGCCCATCGCGAGGCGGACGCCGATTTCGCGATGCCGCGTCAGCGCGCTCGCGAACAGCAGGTTGGCGACGTTCGCGCACGCCAGAAGAAGAATGAGGCCGATCACCGCGACCACGATCGCGATCGCCGCGGCGAACCTGGCCGCGTCCGGTCCGCCGCCGCCGCGGTCGTCGAGCCGGACGAGGTGCGCCGACATCGCCGGCGGGGCGCCGCCCGGCCGCCCGGCGGCGACACCGGCCGCGATGGCGCCGACCGTGGCTTCCGTCTGCGCGTCGGTCATGCCGTCAGGTACGCGCGCAACGACGGTCACGATGGTCCGGCTCGCGCGGTCGAGCGGCGGACTGCCGCTCATGATGGTGCTCCACGCCGCGATCGGTACCCAGAGCGCGGGCCGCCGATCCACCGCATCCGAGAAAGTGCGGCCAGTCACGCCGACCACAGTGAAGGGCGCCCCGTTGAGCCAGATCGAACGGCCGATGGCCGAACGATCGGAGGCGAGCTGGCGTTCCCAGAACTGGTAGCTCACCACGACGACCGGCGGCGCGTCGGGACGGTCATCGGCAGCGGCGAGCAGCCGGCCGAACGAGGCGCTGCCCTGGAGAAGATCGAAGTAGCCGCCGCCGACGAGACGGCCGTTGATTCGCGCGAGATGATCGGCGCCGGCGTTCGTCGCGAATTCGACGCGATTGAGGTCGTACGAGATCTCCAGCGGCACCCGCAATGACTGCTCGCGCAAGCCCAGCGCCTCGCCGAACGGCCAGCCGGTCGCCAGACCCTTGTCGTATTTCTGCCAGACGCGCATGACCGCGTCCGGATGCGGCACGCCGAGCGGACGAAAGGCGACGGCGTTGAGCACCGCGAACACCGACGTGCCCACGCCGATCGCGACCGCCAACCCGAGCACCGCGACAACGGTCGGGCCGCGCCGTGCGCGCAGGATCCGCAGGCCGTAGAATGCATCGCGCGCGACGCCAGCCCACCAGCGCGGCGGGGGGTCCGGCACGAGCTGGGGACTCTTGAACAGGTGCACCCAGACGCTGATGAGATCGAGCGCATACCGCCAGCGCGCGTACCGGCGCCCCCGCTCGCGGACGCGCGCCTGGAACAGATCGTCGAGGTCCTGACGGATCTCGTCCCAGCTCATGATCGATGCCTCGCGTCGAGCGCCCGCCAGATTTGCTCGCGCACCGTTCGCAGTTCGCGCAACGTGCGCATACCGGCGGCGGTCACCGCGAGCTCACGTTTCCGCTTGCCGCCGCGTTCCGACGTCGGTTCGCCGAGCGCGGACCGGATCAACCCCTTCTGCTCCAGCCGGCCGAGGGCCGAGTAGACGGCCCCGAGCGACACGCGCCGGCCCGTGGTTTTCTCCAGGTATTGCTGCACCGGCACCGAGTATGGCGTCCGCTCGAGCGCCCGGACCGCCAGGAGGGTGAATTCTTCGAACTCGCCGAGACGGTCGCCTTTCATCCGCACGAACGTACCAGATTATTCCTGTTTTGCATAGATAATCCACGACGCCCTCGTGGATTACCATCCTCCGATGACTCGACACCTGTTGCTCGCCCTCCTGGCTGCCGGCGCCGTGGCTCAAGACCGCACGATCGGCAAGACGATCACGACCGAATCTGGACTCGTCTACAAGTTCACGCAGCTCGGCACCGGACCGCAGCCTCAGACCGGCGACTTGCTGGTGATTCACGGCATCGGGACGCTCGCAGACGGCACGGAGTTCTGGAACACGCGAACCGAGGGTTCGCCGTACGAGTACACGCTCGGCGTGGACAGTGTGATTCGCGGCTTCTCGGAAGGCATGCGCTTCGTGCGCGAGGGCGATCGCATCATCATCACGATGAAGCCGGAGCTTGCCTACGGCGCGCGCGAGCGGACCGGCATCCCCGCGAATTCGACGCTGATCTTCGACTACGAGATTCTCGCGGTCAAGCCGCTGTCGTTCGTGAAGCTCATGCGCGACGCGATTGCGGCGGGCACGGTTGACGAGGCCATCGCGAAAGCGAAGGCCACAGCGAACTTGAAGGACCACTACGTCAGCGCGTCGAGCGTTCAGGCGGCGGCGAACGCGGCGAATCGCAAGGAACCGGGCAGCAACGAAAAGGTGCTCGCGCTGGGACTCACGCTCCTGCCGGAGGCGTATCAGCTGCATCAGGCCCTGGCCCGCCTGCAGGCCACACGCGGAGACAAGCCAGCAGCAATCAAGAGTTACGAGATGGCCCTGAAGCTCAATCCGAAGAAGACGCCAGCTGAAATCCGCGACCACGAGACGGCCACGGCAGCGCTGGCCAGCCTTCGCTAATCGCTCGATACCTTCGCAGCTTCGGCTGGGCAAGCCCGCTAATCGCTCGCTACGCTCGCAGCTTCGGCTGGGCAAGCCAGCAAGAGCGCGAGTGAATGGCTGCGCGAGCCGCGTGCGGATCCCGAGGCCGAGCGAAGCGCCGATGCTTTCAGAGTAGACTTCCCTGTTCATTTCCCGCTGGAGGGACACACATGGCAGTACGTACGCTCACGCGATTCACGATGCTCGGTATGTTTCTGGTGTTGTTCGGATTCCAACCTCGCGCGCAGAGTAACGACCCCGTTGTCGGCACCTGGGTGCTCAATGTCGCCAAGTCGAAGTTCAACCCTGGTCCCGCTCCGAAGAGCGAAACACGCACCTATGCTGTGGCCGGGAACGAGATCAAGGCTACGTCGACGGGAGTCGACGCCGATGGCAAAGCGACTTCAGCGGCCTGGACCGTTGTGTATGACGACAAGGAGCGGCCAGTAACCGGTGACCCTGACGCCGACACGCTGATGCTCAAGCGCGTGGACGCGAACACGACCACGTTCACGGAAAAGAAGGCCGGCAAGGTTGTGCTCACCGGCACACGCGCGGTCTCCAAGGACGGCAAGACACTCACCATCACGACCAAAGGCACCAACGCCAAGGGCCAGAAGGTCGACACCGTCACGGTGTACGACAGAAAGTAGGCGGGCACGTCACGCAGGCTCGCCCGCGCGTTCGGTCATGGAGCGCGCGGGCGCTTTGTCTGTGTGGCGTCGGCCACCTGTTGACAGCCCACCGTTGCATATGTACCCTGCCAACATATGCCCGACAAGCGGACCGACGTGCTCTACGGCAGCCTCGGTCTCATCATTCTCAAGACCCTCGAGGCGCTCGGCCCGCTGCACGGATACCGCATCGCGAGGCGGATCGAGCAGATCAGCGGCGATCACCTGGCGCTCAACCAGGGGACGCTCTATCCAGCCCTGCTGAAGCTGGAGCAGGCGGGCTGGATCACCGAGTCGTGGGGAGAATCCGACAGCGGCCGCAGGGTCAAGATCTACGCGCTGACCAAAGCCGGCCGGAAGCACCTGAGCAAGGAAGAAGCCGCCTGGCAGCACGCGACCGGCGTCGTCGCGCGGTTCTTCAGGATTCAGGATGAGCGGTCGTGAGCCACCTGCACATCCTCCTATCGCGGCTCTCATGGCCGGCTATCTGCCAGCTCGCCGTGCGACCGCGGTCAATCCACTCCTGACGCTCACGAACGAGTAGGCGGCAAAAGCGCGGGCACTATGTTCGCATCACATCGGTTGGCTCCGCGCTCAATATCCGCTGGATGCTGCCGTTGATGGCCATGCGATTCGTATCGCCGCCGTTGGTCAGCATGATGACCGTGATCCGGTCAGCAAGCCGCCGCTCGATGAAGGCGCGGAAGCCGGCTGTGTTGCCCTGGTGCCACACGCGCCGTCCTGTGCTATCGGAAACGATGTTCCAGCCAAAGCCGTACGTGCTGCGACCTTCGCGCACAAGAAACGGCGTAAACGCCTCGGCGAGCGTCTGCTGACTGACGAGCGCATCGCTGTAGAGCGCCTGATCGAAACGCAGAAGATCCCTGACCGTCGAGTACACGCCCCCATCGCCGGTCTCCATGCCGGCAAAGTCATCGGCGCCACCGGCTGCGTCGTACCCGCGAGCGACATCAGCGGTTTTCTGGTCAGCGCTGATCAGAACGAATGTGGATGTCATCGCTAGCGGCTTGAACACGTGAAGCTCGAGGAAGCGTGACAGCGGATGGCCCGAAATAGCTTCGACGATCAAACCCAGGAGCACGTAACCACCATTGCAGTACTGATACCTCTGTCCCGGCATGAACAGAGGTCTCTGAACCTTTTGCAGGGCCGCCAGGATTTCAGCGTTCGTTACTCCTGGCCGATCGGCATTCAGATCGGGATAGTCTGGAATGCCCGACGTGTGCGTCAACAAGTGACGGATGGTCACGACCCCGACAGCATCCGAGAACCCCGAGAGAAATTTCGACAGGGGATCGTCGTACGCCAGGCGCGACTGCTCTGCAAGCATCATGATCGCCGTTGCGGTGATCGGCTTCGACAGTGACGCGAGACATGATCGCGTGTCTGTGGTGTACGGCTGACCGGTACTGAGATCGGCCAGACCGAATGCACCCTCGTAGATCACATTGCCCTTCTGCGCCACCAGGATCTCGCCCGTGAACTCGTGGCGCTCGTGAAGGCGCGCCATGAGTCGCGCGATTTGCGTTCGGCGGTCACCGACGTCAGGTGCTTGGGACGCACAACGGGGCGATAGCGCCATGACAACGCTGGCGGAAGCCTGACGCAGGAAGTGACGGCGGTTCATGCGGCTAGCGCTACAACCCCCGGAACTTCCAAAGGTTTCAGCGATTTACCCGGGCTCCCGGCTTCGGGAGTACAGATTCGGCGCGCCCGGCGTCGGAACTGCAGTGGTGACACGTGCGGCTGCCGCATGCGGCCTCGTTAACGGCGCCGCCAGCGTAATGCCCGTGCCCGCAACCTGCGCACCAGCCGCGTGCGCGAATCGGAGCGGCGCAGAAACCGTGACCGTGATCGGCGCGCCGCCTCTGCCGCCGCCCGCCGTGGAAACGACCACCGCGGTCTCGTCATTCGCGGCACTGTCGATGGTGATCGTCTGACCGGCGCTGAAACCGACAGGACTGGAGACCGGGATCACGGTCGCGCCCACGGCGGTCGCAGCGCTGACCGTCGTTCCACCCGCCGTGCCCACCGTCGCAATCGTTGCGGTTTCCTGATTCTCGCCTGCGTCTATCAGGATCGTCTGCCCGGAGGCAAAGTCGGTCACGCTGGCCACTTTGATATTGGTCGCGCCGACGGCCGAATCGAGGGGCAGCGTTGTCGCCGCTTGCAGCAAGAAATCATTGCAGTTGCTGTCGGTGTCGCGACCGTCAGGAAAACGGCCTGCGCTGCGATCGGGAAGATTGCCGACCGGGGCCGCCGGCCCACCACCACGGCCGGTCCCAGGTGCAGTCACGCGACAACCACTTTGCCCGGCTCCGGAAATGCCGTGATAACCCTCGGCGGCCCATGGATCGACGACGAGCCCGTAGTTCAGGCTGTCGACGACGAGCCCTGCGGGATCACGCAGCACGATGCTGCCCGCGTTGGCGAGAGCTGGTCCTCCGAACCATTGATTCGGCGCCGGCGTTCCCTGGTACCCGGCCGTCGTGACCGACGCGTCACGCACCACCGCATCGATCGCGTGGTCGTTGGCCAGCGGCCTGTCGAGCGTGATGCCTGTGCCGAGAGGCTGAACGGGCTCGTTGCTCGAATGCGGGAACGTCGTCGCAGGCGTGAAGCTGATGCCGGTCCCCCGATTGCTGAACGGGAGATTTGCCGCGTGGTTGAACTTCAGCGGCGCGGCCAGATCGAGGCCCGTGCCCAACTCCGTCTCTCTCAGTGGACCGTTGAAGCTGTTGCGAACCGATTGAGTGCCGACGCGTGTCACCGTGACGGTTTCGATCCCGTGTCCCACGCTGTCGATGTCCAGTCTGATCTTGTCGCCGACTGAAATGTTGGCGATGGACGACACCTTGATGTTCGTATCGCCGGCCTTCGCGTCCGCGGAGAGCCAGGCCTGCGTGCCCTGCTTGCCGACAGCGGTGACGGTCACGACTTCGTATCGTTCAATTGCCCTCGAGACCGTGGGATACGTGGCGCCGTAGCCGATGCCGATCTTCTGACCGGCTTCGAAGCCATTCACGTTCGTCACGGGCACATTGGTCGAGCCAACGGGAATCGTGATCACTGGACCATCGGGAAGCGGCTGCCACAGTGTCGTGTTGCCGGCGGCCGGCGTGCCGATGCTGGCGATCTTGCGCGTTTCAATCGCAGCGCCGATGTCGACTTCAATCGTGTCGCCGACCGTCATGCCGGTCGTGTTCCGAACGTGAATGGTCGTATCTCCCTTGCGCGCCGGCACCGCGAGCCCTGAATTGGCAAGGCCGAGCAGGTAGAAACCGCGCGCGCCGAGTTTCGTTCCGGCAGGGATCGTCACCGTCGAGAAAATGGCCTGTTGCGTCGCGTGCGCGGTCAGCGTCCAGTTGGAGATGTCGATGGCGCTGCCGCTGGAGTTGTACAGCTCGATGAACGAGTTCGTCGTATTGGCCGCCGGCCCGCCGCTGACGCGAAACTCGTTCACGGTGATCGGACTGACGTTCCGAACTTTTTCGACTGCACTCTCGAGTTGTTTCAGGCCGGCCGCTGTCCAGCGTGCCTGGCCGACAAGGTCGCCGTTGAATGCTGCCGGCCCGGACGTGACCTTGAAGGTTGCGCTTACGGTCGCGCCGGGCGCGACCGGTTCAGCAATCGACGCCGTCGTTCTGGTCGTCGCCGACGCAACCGATGTCCAGCCCTTCGGCACGACGATGCTCAACTCAACACCGATCACCGGCACGCCAGCGGTATTCGTGAACGTCACGCTGGTGTCCTGCGCGGAGCCCGGTGCGAACGTCTGCAGCCCGGGCGGCTCGCCCGCCGTAGCTTTAGCGGAGGTGGGCATCACCGTCACGCGTGCCACGTCGTACTTCGCCGCGACGACATTGGCCTGCACTTTCTGATTGGTTTCCTGCGTCGGGAAGGTACCCGGCGCCGTCATGGCGCCTTCGTAGAACGTGCCCTGCGATGCGTTGCTGTTGTCGCCGCCATTGCCGAGGAGAATCGCACCCTGCTTGCGCATCGGGTCGTAGGTGGCGTTGACGCGCGGGCCGTCGAACATCACCTTCAAGTCGCCCTTTTGCGCATCGCCTCCCATCGACCGCCAGTGATGCGGCTCGCCGTCGGCGGTGGCCGTGACGAATCGCCAGGTGATGCTGGGGAGGTCTGCGCAGAGTTTCGATGGACTGCCTGGATTCACGCAGCCAACGAGGTTGTTCTCCTGATCGGTCATGACCCAGGGCCCCGGAGGCGGACCGTGATACCAGCCGGTGGCGTTGCCGTAGTACGTCGTTTCCATCGTGCCGTTGCCGTCGTCGCGGCTGTCAATCTCGGCGTTGCCGTAGTCGAAGCAACAGCCGGAGTTGAAGTGCAGGCCGTTGATCACCCAGTACTGGCCCTCGGCTTGATCGTCGACGGCGGTGCCCACCGGATCATCGTCGCGAAGACCCATGCCCGGCGCGATGAACACTCCGTAGACCTTGTGCCCCATCAGCGTCGCCGGCGCCAAGTCGGCCAGCGGCACGTTGTTGAAGCCGCCCATCGCCGGCCCGCTGAATCCGCCGCGCGGCGCCTGCGTCAGGTCGTTGTGCTTCGCGGACTGGTCGTAGATCTTGATGATCCAGCAGTACGTGTTGGCGCAGAACGCATCCTGCGCCGCCGCGTTGGCGTAGCCGCCTGCATCAGGGATCGGCGCGGCAGCCGGACGGACGACACCGATGTCCATGGTCTTGCCGTCCGACTGACGCAGCACCTGGTACAGCGGCCCGTTGTAGGCGGCATACAACGCGCGCGTGGTGCTGTGCGCCGCAACGCACGGGTTGCCGGCGGCGGCGTAGATGTCGCACGGACCGAGCGGCCTGGCGGGAGGGCCGCCGCGGGTGCCCTGCCCGGCGCTGAGCGTGGCGCCAATCAGGATAAAGAAGAGCGCGAGTGTCCTCGGCATGTTATTTCCAGTCCGCGAGCAGACGACCGAGCGCATCGCGGACGCTGCTCGGAAACATCGTGCCGATGCGCGAGTCGGTGACGCGCGCGCCCAGTCCGACCCGCTCGGTTGAAGCGTTCGGCAGATACGTCGCCAGCCGGTCTTTCAACTCGACCGCCTTCAGCTCCCGAATCGCCTGGACCGCAAAGACGCGCGCAAGCGGATTCCGGGTCTCGTCCATCAGGAAATCGCCGAGCATCGTGTTCCGATCCGCCGCGTCCAGCCGCGCGAGCGCCCGCACGGCGGAGATCTGGGTGTGGAAGAACGGCGACTTCAGGTAGGTCTCGAGCCGCACGCGATCGGCCGAGTACCCAATCAAATACGCCGTTTCGAGCGCCGCATGCTGCTTGAAGAACCGCTCCTGATCAGCGGCGGATGGCGTGCCGAGCAATGACGCGGGCTCAGCGGTGAGCTGCGCGTCGATGAACGCCCGCACCTCCGGGACGCACGCTTTAGCGGCATGGAGCGAGTCAAAGATGCACGTCTGCGTCAGCTCGAAGATCGCGGCGTCTACAACGGCCTGATGCAGGCTGTGCCGGTACGTGGCGACGACGGTGCCGTCCGGCCGCACTTCGGCCTGGCCTCCGGTCGGCGTCGCGATGCGCCACGCCTCGCCGGCCGTTGCGACGGGCGCCCCGCCGAGCGTGGGCGCCCCGTTCGTCGCCGACGCGCGCTTCAGGAACAGGTAGTACTTGCGGTCGCTGCGAAACCTCAGTGCCCACTCGTCGTCGTACTGCTGCCCGGGGCGTATCGACGTCGAGGATGGCACCGTCGATCCGTAGAAGCCGTCCACGACGACGGCCTCGCCGGTGTCCGCGCCCGCCAGCGCGCGGATGCGCTTGAACGTCGTTGTGAGCGGCGTGACGTTCACGGGCTCGTACAGGCCGAAGCTGTCGGCGCCGAGGACGACCTCGCGGTGAAACGGCTCGTCCCACACTGCGGCGAACGTGACGCCGCCCGCGAGTACGAGCAACCCGACGACCAGCCCGAGTGTCGCTCGCCTCATCTCTCACTCCCCAGGGGCAGAGTTTACACATCTGCGTTTAACGCCGCGTGTCCCATGCACCGGGGGGCAGGTCGTGGAATCGAATGAGAAACACTTTGTCGCCGGGGTGCGCGCGCCGCCCGGCGCGCCGGAATGAGCACCGCCGCCGTGGCCGCTGCCAGCCTCAGGCGTTCAGCAGGCCGAGTGACATTCTCGGCGTGTAACCGGGGAATACCTGGGTCACCGTCTGGCCGAGATGACCGCTGACGAGCTCGCCGAGCACGTCGCGGAAGTCGGTCGTCACTGCGAGGTCGCGCCGCTCGAACAGCTGTTCCGGCTCCAGCCCGGGCCACTCGCCGTAGATGCGGCCACCGCGCACGCCCCCGCCCACCACCATCATCACGTTGCCGTGACCATGGTCGGTTCCGGCGTTGCCGTTTTCGTTGACCGTCCGTCCGAACTCCGACATCGTGACGATCACGACGTCTTCCATCCGGTCGCCGAGGTCCTGTGTGAACGCCGCGAGTGACGATCCGAACTGCCGCAGCTGATTCGTCAACTGGCCGGTTTCGTTGCTGTGATGGTCCCAACCACCAATGTCGGCAAAGGCCACCTCGACGCCGACGTCGGCCTTGATCAGGCGGGCGATCTGCTGCAGCCGCTGGCCGAATTCGCCGGCGTACTGCACACCGGCGGCCGGTGTATACGGACGGGTGCGTACGGACTCAATCAGCTTGATCGCGTCGAAGGTTGCCTTGCCCTGCGCCTTGAGCTGTCCATCCAGGCTCGACGAGTACAGATGTTCGAGCACGTCGGCCGTCGACTTGTCGGCGACCTGGAACCGCGGCAGGCTGTCGACGGCGATAGCGCCGCGGCTGCCCTGCAGGGTTTTCGGCAGCTGCGTCCCGGAAGCGATGGCTCGGACGGGTGATGAATCCGGCGCGACCGGAGTCAGCGCGCGATTCAGCCAGCCGTCCTCCCTCTTGAGGCCTGGCGTTCCGCACTCCATGAAATCCTGCGCGTCGAAGTGCGACCGTGACGCGTCGGGAGAACCGGCAGCGTGAACAATCGCCAACTGGCGGCTGTCCCACAACGTCTTCAGAGGCTGCAAGGCTGGATGGAGGGCAAACCGGCCATCGAGATCGAGACCGCCGTTCGGCTTGCCCGGCTGCGGAATGGCGATGCTCGGACGGACCTGATAGTACCGAGGCTCGAAGAACGGCACGACGACGTTCAAGCCGTCGGCCGCGCCGCGTTGGAAAATGGCGACCAGGACCTTGCGGCCGCTCTTGCCCTGCGCGGCCGTACGCAGCAGCCACGTGGGCGCGGCGCCGGCAGCGCCAAGGGCGATCGCGGACGTACGCAGGAAAGAACGTCGAGTCAACATCGCTACCTCCGCTGAAAGTCAGGGGACGCGATCACGACAGCCGCCAGGCTCGCCGGTGACAAGGACTGGCTGGCGCCGTTCTCGAGCCGAGACCGCGTCGCGGGAGAGACCGCGGCGCCGAGCAGCCGGCGAGCGGCCGCCTCGCCGGTATTCGGGAGGCCCGCCTCGTCGACCTTGACGCCCTCGATTTTTCCGGCCGCGAGCGCCCCCGCAAAGTTGATGCGGCCGAGGAATCCGGCCGAGCTCTCCCACGCATCCGCTGTCGTCGAATAGCCGGTCGGCTCCGCTTTGCCGTACAACGGCTGACCCAGCTCGGCGATGCGCTGGGCGAGCGCCGTCGTGTCGGTGACGTCGGCGCCCAGCGCTCGAACGGAGCTCAGGACCATCTCGAGCGGCGACTTCAGCTTGGCTTGCCACGCGCCCTCGGACATGAATTCCCGCGACGTCAGCATGGTTTCCATAACCGAGCGGAGATCGCCGCCGGTGGCGGTGAAGGTCTTCGCCATGCGGTCGACGAGCGACGGCGGCGGATCGTCCGCGACGAATCGTTGGGCCAGCTTTCTCGAGATGAACCTGGCCGTCGACGGATGACGCGCCAGGATGTCGATGACCTGGATGCCGTCCTGCTCGCCCCCGCCGGCGGGGATCGTATGGCCCAGGACCCTCTTTTCCTTGCGATCGTGAAACGCCGGGTTGAACTGAAACTCGGCAATCCGGTTGGGGTCGTAGATCGTCCAGCCGGTGAACGCGCGCGCGACGGCGATGACGTCGTCCTGCGTGTAGCCGCCGTCGACACCCAGCGTGTGCAGCTCCATCAACTCTCGCCCGTAGTTTTCGTTGAGCCCCGGACGCCGCGGGTTGTTCGGGGACGGCGGAATGTCATCGCGCGGAGCCTGCGACTGCCAGTTGTCGAGGTAGAACAGCATCGCGGGATGGCGAGCGGTGGCCAGGAGCAAATCGCGGAACCGGCCGAGGACGAACGGGCGGATCGCGTCGCGCTCGTAGCTCGTGAGCAGCATGCGCGCCGGGCCCTTGCCGTTGAACACGTTGAAGTGATTCAGCCAGAAATCGACCAGCACTTCCTCGAGCTGGCGGTTCGAGTAGAGCGCGCGGTACACCCGGCTGTCGATCAGTTCCTGATTCACGAACACTTGCGGTTGGCGCGCCGCCAACGCTTCGCGCTGCAGTTCGGGAATGCCGCTGAGCGCAGGCGGCGGGAGGGCGCGGAGCACCTGCTTCCGGGTCGGGGCGTCGAGCGACATGAGCAGCGCCCGCCGTTCTTCCACGCTGCCCTGCTGCGTGACGCGCCGCTGCTCGGCCGTCAGCAGGTTATTGAGGCTTGTCACGCTGACCCCGCTCCGCACGACGAGCTGCTGCCGAGCCATCTCGGTCTGCCGCGCCTTGTCGGCCAGCTTCTGCGTTTCGGGAAGCCCTTCCAGCATCTTGGGCGTCAGCGCCGCCAGCACCGGACCAAGGTTCTCGGAGGGGATGGCGCCGATCACGGCCAGGCGCTCTTCGGCCGATCCCGTCGACAGCTTCTGGAACTGTTCCGCCGACACCAGCCGTTCAAGCGGGCGCGCGGGAGGCACGACGCTCGCAAGCACCGGCGGGGCCGGCGGCTGATACGTCTCGTAGATCTGCCAGGTGGCGAGCTGAAGCGAAGCCAGCGGCTTGAGCCGGGCGTTCACGACCGGATCCTCGGCAATGAGCTGCGGCTGCAGCTGCTGCCGAATCCATTTCTCGACGCCGAGACGGCGGACTCGATCGACATCGCCGGGACGCGGGCCGAACGCCAGCCGGTTCAGGACGTGAAGAACTTGTTTGTCTTTGGAGAGCTTCTGATCGAACCGGCCGGTGGCGGCTCCGGGCACGGATCCGGCGGCAACGGTCAGTGCGGCGACACCCAGGACGAAACCCAGACGTCTCATAGCGCCCTCTGGTAACCGGAGTTTACGATTGTTCCAGACCCGTTAGACGCCGCCGGGCCGAAATCGGACTGCAAAGCGGCCAGAGGAACGGCGTCCGATCGGGGTCACGAGACGGCCACGGCCGCGCTGGCCGCGCTGCGCTAGACGTGGCCGTTCGTCATTTGATCTGTGAGAACGGCACGTTGCCGATGCCGTAGCTCTGCCAGTCCTTGTAGTCGAAGTGCCACCACTCCTGCGGATTGACGGTGAAGCCTTCGGCCTCCATCAGCCGCCGCAGCAGTGCCCGATGCCAGCGCTGGAGACTCGTGCCGCCCGGGTAGAACGCGTAGGCGCGCGGCGTGCTCTCGTCATACGTGCTCGGCATCTCGATCACGGCGCCGGTCGTCAGATCGTAGAGCGTGAGATCCACCGCAGCGCCGCGATTGTGCTTCGAACCCTGGTCGGGATTCGCGACGAGCCACCGCGTCTCCTGAGGCGTCGCCTCCCAGAAGGTCTTCGTGACGTACCACGGGCGATAGCCGTCGTGAACGAGCAGGCCGTACCCGTGCGATTTGAGGGCGTGATGCGCCCGGATCATCGCCTCGGCGGCTGGACGCTGCAGAAACGCGCGCGCCTCTGCGTAGAACACTGAGCCCAGGAAGTTGTTCGTCGTCGCATACCGGACGTCGAGCTTGACGGTCGGATCCATCTTCACGAGCTCGACCAGATCGGCAGGACGTCTCGTGCCGGTCTCCTGCGGCGGCGTCGCGGTCAGCGATTCCTGAAGAATGTCGGCGACGGGCCGCACGGGTGTGATGTGCAGCTGGCCGCCACTTTCGGGTCCCACCTGAAGGCGCGTGTACGTGCCGGTCGGGAGTCCCAGCGAGGAAACGCGGCCGCCGGCCCCGCGAGTCACGATCAGATCGCGGCCCGCATTGAACGGTGTCGCTTCGCCGCGATCGAGAATCGTCCACAGCCGGCCGTCGCGCTCGAGCACGTACAGATGAGCGCCGCTCGGGCCTTCATATTCGCCGATGAGCGGGGCCATCGCGGGGGGCGGCGGCGCGGGCTTCGGCGCTCCGGGGGCCTCCGCCTCCCGCGGCCATGCCGGGGCTTGTGCCAGCAGCACGCTGGCAAATGGCAACAGCAGAACGAGGCTCGAAAAACGGCGTATTCGCGTCATCTCCTTAGCTAGTCCACTCGCAGGGCCACCACAGGTTCGACCCGGCTGGCCCGCCACGCCGGCGTGAGACTGGCCGCCACGCCGACCACGGCAATGACGCCGATCACCGACGCGAACGTCAGCGGATCGCGCGGGCTGACGTCGAACAGCAGGTTCGACAACACCCGCGCGAGCAGCCATGCCGCGGGCAGACCGAGAGCCAGACCGAATGAGACCACGCGGAGCGCGTCGCGCATCACCATGCGCACCACGATGTGCCGTTGAGCGCCGAGCGCGAGACGGACCCCGATTTCCCGCGTGCGCCGCGACACGGACGTCGCCAGAAGGCCTCCGATGCCGATGGCCGCCAGGAGCAGCGCGAGCATGCCAAATAGCCCAACCAGCATGGTGTTGAAGCGCTGCGCCGCAGTCGACATCCGGACAACCTCCTCCATCGTCATCGCATTGGTCACCGGCAGCGCGGGATCGATCGCCGTGATCTCCTCGCGTACGGTTCGAAGCATCGCGTCGGGATCCGTCTGGGATCGCAACACGATCCGCATCGCCCGAAACACGCCGGCGTTGGCGTCAGCCACCAGGAAGTCCGGAGCCTGCAGCCAGGCGGTGTACACCTGCGGCACGACGTCGGATTCCAGCGGTCCCTGTTTCACGTCGCCGACCACGCCGACGATGCGCATCCAGTCGCCGTGTTCAACGTTGTTTCCCCAGGCCATGCGTCTCTCGACGGGATCCGCGTCCCCCCAGAACTGCCGCGCCATCGTTTCATTGATGATGGCCACCAGCTCCGACCCCGTACGATCCTGGTCCTGAAAGAGTCTCCCTCGCTTGAGCGGGATGCCGAGTGCCTCGAATTGCCGGCCGAGCACCCACTCGTTGGCGACGGCATGCGGCAGCTCGAGCGTCGAGGGCCGCTCGTTCTCAATCGTAAATACACGCCGCTCGCTGACGTTGAGCGGCAACTGAGTCGTTGCCCCCGCCGCCGTCACTCCCGGGAGATGGTCGAATCGTTCGATGACGCGCGTGTAGAACGCGCGAACGTCACTGGCCGCCTGATAGCCAACGAGCGGCAATCGCGTTTGTACGGTCAGCGTGTGGTCCGGACGGAAGCCCGGATCGACGGACATCAGTCGTCCAAAGCTTCGGAGCAACAATCCTCCGCCGATCAAGAGGACGACAGCCACTGCGACCTGCGCGGCAATCAGCACCGTGACGATTCGACGGCGTCCACGTCCGGGAGTGGTGCTCCTTGCGCCTTCGAGCAGCGGCCGAGGACCGGAGCGACGCGACAACGTGAGCGCCGGAAGCAGGCCGCACATCATGGCGGTGAGCAACGCGACGGTGCTGCTGAACAACAGGACCCGCCAGTCGAGGCCGATCTCATCAACCCTCGGGAGCGTTGAGGGCGCGAGGCGGACGAGAGCGGTCGTCATCGTGCCCGCGAGCAGCACGCCCAGTGCGCCGCCAACAAAGGCCAGTAGAGACGATTCGATGAAGAGCTGCCGGATGATGCGGGCTCGGCCGGCGCCGAGCGCGACGCGCGTCACCATCTCACGCTGCCGGGACAGCGCTCGCGTCAGCACCAGACTCGCGATGTCGCCGCAGGCGATCAGCAGCACGAGCCCGACCGCACCAAACACGACGAGCAGTGCGACTCTGGATCGATCGACGATCTCGTCACGCAAGGGCACGACGGATGCGCTGATTTTTTCAGCGAGACCGCTCAAGGACGCCGGATAGATCTCCCGCGCATTGGCGTTCACGATGGCGCGAACCGCCGTATCCGCCTGCGCGGCGGTCATCCCTGGCGCCAGTCTCGCGACCACGCTGTTGTTGTAATTGCTGCCGAACGCCTGACGCTCGCCGGCGCTGAATGGGCGAGGGAGGAACACGTCCGCGGGCGTGCTGTTGAGCTCCGGTCCGCGATTCGGAAAGGAGAATCGTTCAGGCATCACGCCAATGACCGTGTATGGCCGTCTGTCGATCCGGATCGCACGACCGAGAATGTTGGGATCGCCGCCAAACTTGCGCTTCCAGAGGCGATGGCTGATCACCGCCACCGGCTTCCCGGCCTCGTCGTCGGCGCGCGAATAGACCGTCCCCATGGCCGGCTTCACCCCGAGTGTCTCGAACAGCGCCGCCGTCGCCCGAATCCCCATGATGCGTTCCGGCGGGTCGATGTCTGACAGCTCGTATTCGCGGTTGCGGAAGATCGCCATGGAGCTGAACATCGAACTGCGGGTCTCGAACGCGAGATAGTCCGGAGCGGAGAATCCCCAACGGGGCGGCGCGGCGGGCGAGGCAAAACCCGAATAGACGAGCACCAGGCGATGGGGCTCCGCGTACGGCAGCGACTTGATCAGCACGGCGTTCACGACGCTGAAGACCGCGGTCGTCGCACCAATCGCCAGCGCGAGCGTGAGGGCGACGACGGCGCTGAAGACCGGAGTGCGTCGCGTGACGCGCCCCGCGTACACCACGTCCTGCCACAGGCTTTTCATCGGAGTCTCCTTAGGTGTGCGGGTGATGCGCCGCTGGCCGGTACGCATGCGGCGGTCGTCGAATCGCATGCCACTGCCGGAAGTCACCGCGTCGAGGCCGAGTCGCAGCCACGCGTAGGCGGCGCCAAACCGCCCTAACCGGCGCGACTCCCGTTCGATACAGGCGGAGAATGCCGCTTCCAGCTCAGGCTGTCGGCAATCCCTCAATGTCCGCGGATAGCACAGAAGCAGCAGGCGAAAGAACGCTCGAGCGGGGCGTTTCATACGGCTTACGCCTTGAGCACTTTCCTCTGCCTGGCAATCTGAACGAGTCCGGCGAGCCGCTCGGCTTCGACACCGCACGCGCGGCGCCCGGCGCGGGTGATGCGATAGAACCGCGGACGCCCGCCGCCCGACTCGGCTGTGGGCGGTGCGTCGATTTCCTCGATCAGACCCGCCGCGTCCAGGCGGCCCAGGTTGCGGTACAGCACCGCAGGCCAGAGCCGCATCTGACCTCCAGTCTGCGCGTGGACATCGTGAATGATGCCCAGGCCGTGCAGATCGTGGTTGGCGAGCGCCAGCAGAATCTGAAACCAGTGCGGCGGAAGCGTGCGTTCAGGTGTCACGGGAGGTATATAACCCTGATTACATACATCAGGTGTCGATCAAAGGCAAGCGCCCGGCCGTCGGTTCTGTGCCAGAATCGCGCCCGTGACGCTTCGATTGAAGCTGGTCATGGCCGCGTTCGCCGCGGTCTCGCTCTCAGCCGCGAGTTGCTCGGCGCCGGGGCCGCAGGACGCCCGCGCGCCCTCCCGCCCGCCGAACATCGTCTTCATCCTCGTCGACGACATGCGGTGGGACGAGATGCACGCGGCCGGCCATCCCGTGATCGAAACGCCGAACATGGATCGACTGGCGCGCGAAGGCCTTCGCTTCCTGAAAGCCTTCGCGACGACGCCGCTGTGCTCGCCGAGCCGCGCCAGTCTGCTGACCGGGCAGTACGCGCGCACACATGGCATCATCGACAACACCGCGCGGTCGAGCCACGACCTGCCCACGTTTCCGCGCGAGCTCCAACGCGCCGGCTACGCGACAGGGTTTTTCGGCAAGTGGCACATGGGCAACGACGACAGCCCGAGACCTGGCTTCACACGATGGGTCGCGATGCCCGGGCAGGGCGAGGCGATCGATCCGCATCTCAACGTCGACGGCAAGCGCCTTCAAGCCAAAGGCTACGTCACCGACGTGCTCACGGATTACGTCGAGCAGTTCATCATCCAGGCTGGAGACAAACCGTTTCTCGCCTATCTCGCTCACAAGGCGATTCATCCGAACGTCGTGCAGCAGGACGATGGCCGCCTCGTGCCGGTGCCGGGGCAACCCGGCGGGTTCGTCGCGGCCGAGCGCCATCGCGGACGATATGCCGGCCGGACGATGCCCCGGAGACCGAATGCGTTCAAGCCGCCGGTCGACAAGCCGGCGCTGATGCGCCGCATCGGCACGCTTCCGCCGCTCGGGCGCGAAACCGCGACCACGGACGATGAGATGCGCGGCCGCGCCGAGATGCTGCTGGGCGTGGACGACAGTCTCGGCCGGATTCTCGCGGCGCTCGAGAAGGCCGGCGCGCTCGACAACACCGTCATCGTCTTTACGAGCGATCACGGCTACTTCTACGGCGAGCATGGACTCAACGAGGAACGCCGGCTGGCTTATGAGGAGACGATTCGGATTCCGCTGCTCGTGCGGTACCCGCCACGCGTCACGGCTGGCGCCGTCGCGTCAGAGATGGTGCTCACGATCGATCTGGCGCCGACGTTGCTGGACCTCGCGGGAGTGGCGCCGCTCGCGGGTATGCAGGGTCGGTCGCTCGCGCCGATCTTCAACGGCACCGCGGGTGCCTGGCGCGACTCGTTTCTCGTCGAGTACTACAGCGACACGGTCTTCCCACGCATTCTGAAGATGGGCTACTCGGCCGTTCGCACGACGAAGGCGAAGTACATCGAGTACCGCGAGCTCAGCGGCATGAACGAGCTGTACGATCTCGAATCCGATCCCTACGAGGAACACAACCTGATCGCGTCGCCCGCGGGCGCGTCGCTGTTGACGACGATGCAGAGCGAGCTGGAGCGGCTCACTCGCGCATCAGCCCCGCCGCGCCCGCCAGGACAATCACACTGACCAGACACAGGAAGATGCCGACGATGACCCGGCAGGCGGTCTCGCTCTGGAAGAAATAGCGACGACGATGGCGCCCGAGGACGAGCGCCGCGTGAACCATCACCGCGGCAATGGCCGCGGACGCGAACGTGACGCTGACCAGCGCGAACGCTCGCGAGCCGACGAGTGGGGTGGCAAAGTACAGCACCAATATCGGACGAGAGGGCGACAAAACGAATCCATAGATGGCCGAGGCCGTCGTCGACTCGGGCGAATCGCTTCGACGCCTGCGCGTTGACCAACCGCCATAGCCTGCCCTGACGAGTTGGGCGATCCCAGACATCAGACATCCCGCCGCAGTCGCGACGAGGACGACCGGCCGGTCAAATTCCAGAATCACCCACGCCAGAATCGCCGCCAGCGTTCCCACCATTACGGTCACGACGCAGTGACCAGCGACGGCAATCGTGGCGGCACTCAGCCCACGGACCGGTGACCCGCCCTGGTAAACCGTCGCGATCCGGTCGATGTTTCGACGCGCCTCGGGATTGAAGACGCCAATAATCAGCGCGGCCATCGTCAACAGGTTCAATAACGGCATGGCAGGAACGCGGAATCATCATATCTAGAGCGGTTTCGATTTCATCACGCTACACCGAAATGAAAACGGCTCTAATGGCACGGCGCTTGGCCCACCGGTGACGTACCATCCATGGCGTCTTGACGACAGCCCAGCTTCTCGTGTCGACAGCCACGCTGCTCTTCGCGCTGGATCTGATCGGCACGTTCGTGTTTGCCCTGAGCGGCGCGATCTCGGGTGTCAAGAACAAGCTCGACGCGTTCGGCGTCGGCGTCCTGGCGTTCGTCGCCGGCAACGCGGGCGGCGTCACGCGTGATCTGCTGATCGGCGCGGTGCCGCCGGCGGCGATCCACGACTGGCGCTACGTCGCCGTCTCGCTGGTCGCCGGCGCCGTGACGTTCGTGTGGTATCCAAACGTCAAGCGGCTGCAGCCGATCGTCCTGCTGTTCGATGCCGCGGGCCTCGGGTTGTTCGCGGTGGCGGGCACGCAGAAGGCGCTGGCCGTCGGCCTCAATCCGCTCGTGTCAGCGCTGCTCGGCATGCTGACCGGCATCGGCGGCGGCGTGCTGCGCGACCTGCTCGTCAACGAGATTCCCGTGGTGCTGCGCGCCGATCTGTACGCCCTGGCGGCGCTCGCGGGCGCGGCGGTCGTGGTCGCCGGGCACGCCGCCCACTGGCCTCCGGCCATGAGCACGATCGCGGGCGCCGTCCTGTGTTTCGTCATCCGGCTCATCGCGATTCGACGCGGCTGGAATCTGCCGCCGGCTCGTCTCACCGGGACGGACGCCGCTGCAGACTCCAGAATGCGCGCGCCGAGAGGATGACGGAGACGAGCGCGGTTGCGCCGAGCGCGAGGTGCGTCCAGACCCAGAAAAACATGCCGCTGGAATTCGCAATCCTGCCGCCGACAAGTCCCGCGCCCTGCATGTGGATGACCGGGACAGCCGATGCGAGGAGCGACACCAGAAAGACGATGACGTACCCCAATCGCCGTTCGGCGAGCATCAGCGTTGCGTACAGCCAGACAACCAGAAGGAGGATGCCGCCGATGGTTGAGAACTTTCCTGGCTCGAACCCGCGGACGATGTCGTCTGCCAGGTGAAACGAGCCGAAGAGCATGGCGAGAAGCGACGTGATGATTAACGTGACCTTGTAATTCATGTGGATGGTTCCTTGTTGGCTCATCGGCTTCCGCTCCGTTTGCCCGCCCCCACCGGCCGCTCGCGTTCGGCGTGTGCCGGCTCGAACCCGAGGACGTCGCCAGGCTGACACGAGAGCGCGTCGCAGATCGCATCGAGCGTCGAGAAGCGGATCGCGCGGGCCTTCCCGGTCTTGAGAATCGACAGGTTGGCCAGCGTCAACCCAATCTCATCCGCGAGATCGGTCAGCGTCATCCGGCGATCGTGGAGTAGATCGTCGAGCTTGACGACAATCGCCACCTCAGACCGTCCCTTCCAGCTCTTCGCGCATGAGGGTGCCTTCGGCGAACACACGGGCCAGCAGGAACGTGAGGAGGACGGCGAGCCAGCCGTTGACCGAAAACCCGGCATTGAGATGCAGCGGATGCGCCGGCGATGAAACGGCCTTGGCGATTGCCCCGATGGTGAGGCTGAGAAGCTGCAGGGCGAGCAGCGCCCAGGCGATTGCCTGCAGACGGGACGCGTTCGCGGCGACGAACGGATCGCCCGCGCGAACGGTCTCGACGATCGCGAGCAGCCGCGTGAGGATCATGTAGTTCAGCGGGATCGTCGCGAGACCGAGGGTGGCGATCGCGCGCAGCCCCATCACCAGCCTTGCGGCATCCGGCGAAGGCGAGAGCTTGAACGCGCTCATGATCCATTGCTCGTTCGGCGTGGCGAGCAGCAGCGCGAGAATGATTGCGCCGCCAATCCAGTTCACGACGACGAGGATCCGCAGCACGACGTACGCGATTGGCAGTGCGGCGGATGAGGAGACTGGTCTCGACATATTCGATACCTCGGTGATATCGAATATCAATAAACTATTTATCGACAAACGTCAAGTGTCGTATTGGAAGTCGATAAATCTACGGACGGCAGCGCTACCGCCCCTGGATCTTCTTGAGGGCCGCCGCGGCCGGCTCGTGACGCGGATACAAGTCGAGTGCGGCCCGGTACTCGGTGGCCGCTGCCGCCGCGTCCCCCATCCTTTCTTTGATCATGCCGAGACGGTAATGCGCGTTGGACTGACGCACCGGATCGGCGCTCGTCATCGCGAGAAAACGCCGCATTGCCGATTCACCGCGCGCAAGATGTTGCCCCGACACGGCCGACAGGCGGCCAAGATTGTAGAGACTGGACGACTCGTTCGGGAGCCGCGCGAGCCGATCGTCGACGATCTTGAACGCTTCCTCGAAGCGTTTGCCGTTCTGCAGAATCGTCAGCAATGCGTCGACGGCGCCGGTGCGGTCCGGATAGTCCGCCATCAGCGAACGATAGAGCTGCTCAGCCTTTGGCCACTCTTTTTCGTGCTCCGCGATGCGCGCTTCGGCCATGACGCCGCGATAGGCGTCGAGCGTCGCGAGGCGCGCGGCTTCCGCCCGCGCCTTGTCGATGCCGCCTCCGACAATGCTCGGGGCACCGAGGAAAAAGTCGAGCCGGGCCTCGGCGGCGTCGACGCTCGCCGGATCGAGTTTGACCGCCATGTTGTACGCCTCGCCGCATCGCCGGGCGATGAACGGCTTGCGCAGAAATCCGGCGGTCGACAACTGGCGGGAGTAGGCGTGTCCCAGCCACATCTGGTACAGGGAACTGGTCGGATCGAGCGCCGCCGCCCGTTCGAACGCGCTCACGGCGTCATCCGTCTTCCCCGCGTTGTGCGCCGCCTTTCCGCGGTCGAATGCCGCCTTGGCCTCAGCTGGAGAATCCTTCCCCTGCGGCGGCGACGCATGCGCTCCAGCGATCAGACAGCAGATGACGACCCAGCGCATCACTCGCTCCTCAACGCGGCGACCGCGTCCAGCCGCGCCGCGCGTCGCGCCGGCACGACCGTCGCGACGAGAATGACGATGGTCAGCGCCGACGGAACGACGATGAACGTGATCGGATCGGCAGGCGAGAGTCCGAGCAGCACGCCCGTCATGGTGCGGCCAAGCGCCAGCCCGCCGGCGAGACCGAACGCGAGCCCGATGAGACCGAGGCGGGCGCCGTCACGCATCAGATGGGCCAGCACTCCGCGCGGCGTCAGCCCTAGGGCGATACGCACGCCCATCTCGCGCGTGCGCTCGACAACGCTTCTCGCCACGACGGCGTACAGACCGATCGACGCAATCAGGAGGGCCAGAAGCCCGAAGAAGCTGGCAATCGCAACGCCGCTCCGCGATGCCGCGAATCCATTCGCCACCGCCTGCTCCATCGTCATCGCGCCGAACGGGGGCAGCGAGGGATCGAGGGCGGCGATCACCTCACGAACATTCGCGAGCGTCCGCGCGGGAGTGTCGCGGGTATGGACGACCAGCGTTTCCCAGTCTCGATAGCGCTGCTTCAGCGGCAGATAGGCGCGTCTGGGGGTGACTTCGCCGACGGCTGCGAACTTCGCGTCGGCGACCACGCCGACAACCGTGACTTCCGGTCCGGACACGCTGCCATAGTGCGCGCGCAGACCAATCGCGCTCTTGCCGGGCCACAAGCGATTCGCGAGGGAATCGCTGACGATCATGACGAGAGACTCCGCGGCACCGTCCCGAGGCGTGAAGTCGCGGCCGGCCTGGAGCCGCAGCCCGAGCGCCGGGATGAACTCGTCGCCCACGAATGTTGCCTGCGCGGCGATCGTTCCGTCCCTGGAATTCGCCAGCCCGTCGACGTAAAGGCGTACACCGCGATCGTTGGTGTCGAACGGCGCCGGATACGCAAAGCTCGCAGCGAGAACCCCGGGAAGCAGACGTACTCTCCGCAGCACGTCGTCGTAGAACTGCAGGCCTCGTGTCTGGTCGTAGCCCTGAAGGCCGACATTCACGGAAAGCACCACCCGATTGCGCGGCTCGAACCCCAGGTTCACGGTGTCGGCCATCGTCATGCTGCGCACGAAGAGCGACGCGGCGATCAGCAGGATCACCGACAGCGCGAACTGGCTGACGACCAGCAGTTTCCTCGTTCGCGAGGGACGTTTTCCGTCCGACCGGCCCAGGCCCAATCCGTTGGCGGAAGAAGGCACGAGTCTGGATCGGCCGGCGCGCACGGCCGGAATCAGGCTGAAGAACACGACCGCGGCGATCGAAATCGCTCCGGTGAAAAACATCACGCGGAGGTCGAGCGTTGGTCCGAAACCGACCGGGAACGGCAGTTTCGGCGTGAGGTACGGCTCCAGCGGCGACGCCAGGTTCATCGCCGCCATGCCGAGACCAACCCCGGGCGCACTGACCAGCAGCGACTCGACCAGGAGTTGTCGGGTCAGACGCCCTTTCGAACAGCCGAGCGAAAGCCGAATCGCGATCTCGCGAGCTCTCGACGCGGTCCGCCCGAGCTGCAGCACCGCGAGATTCGCGCAGATGATCAAGAGGACGGCGAGCGATCCGAAAATGCCGAGCGCCGACGAGAGCATCAGAATCTGCGGCTTGATGATTGCGGGATTCTCGAGGCCGACCTTTGCCGGCAGCACGCTGACGCCGACATTCGCATTGGATGCGGGATACGCCGCTTCGAGCTGCCTCGCGAAGTCGGCGGCGACAGCCTCAGTTCGTTCGACATCGAAGCCGGGCCGGAGTCGTCCGACCACGTACAGGGCACCGCCGCCGCGTCCGTGCAGCAGTCCCGGCGAGCCTGGCTGCACGATTGGCTGCATACCGATCGGCACCCAGACTTCGGGCCAGAATCCCAGCCGTCGCATCCCCTTGAATCCACGCGGCGCCACGCCGGTCACGACGAACTCGCTGCCGTTGATGCGGAGGACGCGTCCGGCGACGTTCGGATCCGCCTGAAACCGCCGTTGCCATGCGTCGTAGCTGAGGACGACGAACGGATTGCCGCCCTGCGGCGCGTCGGCGGCGGTGAAGAAACGGCCGATCGCCGGGCGGGCGCCGAGGACGGAGAAGAAATCCTCGGTCACGATCTCGGCCCAGACCAGATCGCCGACCGCGTTTCCGGCGCTCTGCGGCACGACGAGATTGACGGGACCGCCGGTCATCGCCGCGACTCCGGCGAACGCGCCGCTGCGATCGCGGAAATCGATGAAGTCGTCGTAGCCGAAGACGCCGGTGTTGCCGGTCCGGGTGTCGCGGGTGAACAGCGCCGCGAGCTCCTCCGGCTGCTGGACCGGCACGGGGCGGAACAGGATGCTGTTGACGAATCCGAAGATGATCCCGTTCACGCCGATGCCGAGCCCCATCGTGAGCGTGACGGCGACGACGAATCCGGGATGGCGCCGCATGGCCCTGAGTGCATAGCGCACGTCGACGCGCAGGTCGTCGAACCAGCGCGCGCCACGCTCGTCACGCATCGACTCGCGATGACCTTCGACCGCCCCGAAGGCGACGAGCGCCTGGCGCCGCGCGTCGGCAGCGGGCACGCCTTCACGAATCAAATGGTCGATTTCGCTCTCGAGGTGAAATCGAAACTCCTCCTCGAGACGCGCTTCCGCATCGCTCGGTCGAAAAATGGCGCGCGTGCGCGCCGCCAGGCCTTTCAACAAACTCATTTACCCCTCGACGATCAAGCTGATGGTCTTGGAGAACCGCTTCCACTTTTCGAGCTCTTCGCCGAGCTCGCGGCGCCCTCTGGCGGTGATCGTGTAAAAGCGGGCGCGTCGGTTGTTCTCGGTCGTGCGCCAGGCGCTTTCGATGTCACCTCGATGTTCGAGCCGTTGAAGCGCCGGGTAGAGCGATCCCTGGTTGACGTCGAGGCGTCCTCGGGACATCTGCTGAATCCGCGCGCCGATGCCCCAGCCGTGCATCGCCTCGAGCGACAGGGCCTTGAGGATGAGGAGGTCGATGCTGCCGCGCAGCGGATCGGGTTCGGCGGTGCGGTGGCCGGGCATTGGTCTTCTCTTTGAGTCGAGAGGAGTGTAGTGACCATGTCCTCTCGAAGTCAAGAGAAGACAGCCAGCGTCGGCAGCAACGTCGCCGAGGCCGTCACGAGAAACCGGAATGGCAAGGCTGTACCGCCGACGCAGTAGCTGGACTTAGAATTGCGCCCGCGTGACCCCCATCCGGGCGGCAGGTCTGCTGTCATTACTCGCGATTCTGGCGGCCATCGGGGCCTTGGTGCTAAGCGGCCGCTCGGGGGCAACGGAAACCATCGCGATCCGCGTCCACGAGGGCACGACGCTGGCCCTCGACGTCTCGTCCGACGGCCGGACGATCGTGTTCGATCTGCTGGGGCAGCTGTGGGAACTGCCGCGCGAGGGCGGCGATGCCCGGCCGGTGACGAACGCGATCGCGGACGCGGCTGAGGATCTCGATCCGAGCTTTTCACCGGCCGGCAGGCGGATCCTCTTCCGCGGAGAACGACGCGGCCGGATCGGATTGTGGCTGCTCGAGCCGGGCGGCACGCCGGTCCAGCTTACACAACTCGAAAACCCTGACGGGGACGACAGCGGTGCGTCGTGGTCGCCGGATGGACGCAGCGTCGTATTCGCGCGAGTGTTGCCGCCGGACAAAGCAACGCCCCGGGGGCGAACACGAGTGATGTCGCTTGACGTGGCGACGCGCGAATCGCGCGAGCTACCGATCCCTGACGCGGTCGGTCCCCGTTTTCGCGATCCGGTGTGGGAACCCGGTGGCAAGCGGGTCGCGGTGGTGGCCGCTCCCGCCAGCAGCGCCATCGGTGGGCGGCTCTGGATGGTTGACGTCAGCACCGCGCGCGCGACCCCCGTCACGCCGGAAGGAACTGACGCGATTGCCCCCGCCTTCTCACCGGACGGACGACACGTCGCGTTCTTGGCGCACGACGCGGCGCGCCGGACGCAGGTGTGGGTCATGTCAGTCGACAGTGCCGGCGCCACGCCTGTTCGTCTCACCGACCATGCCGATGTCGCGGCCACGCGAGTTCGCTGGACACCGGACGGCAATCAGCTGATTTACAGCGCGGACGGCCGACTGTGGAGCGCGCCGGTGGCAGGCGGCGCGCCGACAGAGATTCCTTTCACGGTCAGCCTGTCCTTCGATCGTCCCCGAAGCCGGCTTGCCTCACCGCACTTCCCTGAGCCCGGAACGCCGCAGCCGGTTCGCGCGTTCATGGGTCTCGCGTTGTCTCCCGACGGCCGCAATGTCGCGATGCTCGCGCTGGGCAAGCTCTGGGTCATGCCCGTCGGCGGCACGCCGCGCGCCGTCGTCGATGTGCCCATGAGCGCGCAGCAACTGGCGTGGTCGCCCGACGCCGCCACGCTCGCCTGGTCGGCGGGGTCGTGGCGAGAAGAAGATTTGTTTGCGGCCGATCTCGCGACCGGCTCGATCCGCCGGATCACGTCGTTGCCAGGTCGCGAAGCGCATCCTGTCTACGCACCCGATGGGCAGCATCTGGCATTCGTCCACGAGCCCAAGGAAGACACGGCGATCCTGCGCGTCGTTCAGACCGGCGCGCCCTCGATCTCGGATCCTGCTCAGGGTCAGGCACTCGCCGCCGAGGGCGGTACCAGACCGTTGTGGACGCCGGACTCCACTGCCCTGCTCTCCGTCACGGGCGGATTCAGCCCCAGAGAGCCCACCAAGGCCGTGATCATTCCGTTGTCGGGTGAGCGGAAAGAGATCGCGCGCATCCCCGATTCCCCGCTTTTCCTGCAGTGGGCGGCGAACTCGATCGTGTACGTGCGTCACGCCCGGTTGTGGCGCGCGCCGTTCGACGCAACGGGCATGCTTGGCAACGCGGAACCGCTCGGCGCGGAGCCGGCGATGTATTCCTCCGTTTCGAGAGACGGCACAATCCTCTACATCTCCACCGGCGGCCTGCGGCTGCGCTCGCCGGATGGACGGGAGCGGACCCTCGGGTGGCCGCTCTCGTACACGCCTCGTGTCGCCGAGGCGACGCTGATCCGGAACGCACGGATCATCGATGGCACCGGCAGGCCGCCGACGCCCCCGCAAGACGTGTTGATCCAGCGCGGCAGGATCAGCCAGCTCGCTCCGGCCGGAACGCTTCGCGCCGGCACGCCCCACATCCTCGACGCCGGAGGCCGTTTCATCATTCCCGGTCTCATGGATCTGCACGCGCATGTGCCGAGGCCGGATCTCCTGAAGGGCTTCCCCTACTTCGGCGTGACGACAATCCGCGATCAGGGATCACCGATCGGTCCGCTCGTCTCCTATGCCGATGCCATTGCGGCCGGACAACTGGAGGGACCGCGGGTCGACTATGGCGGATTCCAGTTCTACAGCGACTGGGCGTACGACACGGACGAGGGGCACGGCATCGAGCCCGAGGCGGATGCGAACCACGTCGCACGGGCCGTCGAGATCGCGCTGGCGCTTGGTTCCCAGCACATCAAAGCGCGTACCTTCCGGCGTTGGGACATCAATGCGCGCTTCATTGCCGAAGCGCACCGACGCGGCATGCGGGTGACGGGTCACTGCGCTCACCTGCTCCCGCTCGTGGCCGCCGGGATGGACGCCAAGGAGCACGCCGGATTCTGTGAGCCCCGCGGCGACGGCGTCATCTACGATGATCTCGTCCAGCTCTACCGCGCCGCACGCATTGCCGTTGTCCCGACGATCGCCTATTCATCCTTCGCGGTGCGCCTGAACGAGCATCCCGACCTGCTCGCCGGTGATGCGGACCTTGCGCCATTCGTGCCTCCGCCCAGCGAGTTCACCTGGATGTTGAAGCTCGACGTACGCGGGCGCCAGGAGTTCACGGACTTCGCCCGATTCGCGCGTCAGGCGACGGCCAAGCTCGCGCGCGCGGGCGTCACGATCGGCACCGGGACGGACATCTGGCAGATCCCGACAGGGGTCCACATGGAGCTCGAAGAGCTCGTGGCAGCGGGGTTCTCTCCGGTGGACGCGATCCGCGCGGCGACCGGTGACGCGGCGCGGATACTCGGCGCCGAGGACCTGGGCACGATCGCTGCGGGAAAATGGGCCGACCTGATCATTCTGGACGGCGATCCTGTGATGGACATCCGCAACTCACGCCGCATCTGGGCCGTGCTGCAAGCCGGCCATGTCCTTGATCGTGCCGCGCTCGTTGCGCGACTTCATCGTCAGTAGAAATCATCACAGTCCACCGACTGTCGGCCTCCCAGGCAATGATGGTTCGCGATACCCTTGCAACATTCAAGAGGAGAAACCTATGCGATCAAGATACGTCGTCGCGTTTTGCATCTCCCTCGTCCTGACAACGCCGGTCCTGGCGCAGTCAACCGGAGGCGCGCGCGTCAACAAGGCTCAGACCGCCACATCACGCCCACCCATCTTCATGCCATCCGCTGGTTTGAAATGGACCGACCTGGATCCGAAGGGCGCTCCCGGCGTGAAGGTCGCCGATCTCTGGGGCGATCACGCCAAGGGCGCATTCGGCGCGTTCTTCAAGCTGCCGGCAGGATTTGTCGCGCCGCTTCACACACACACGTACGACATGAAGGTCGTATTTCTCTCGGGCACGTATATCCAGGCGCCGGAAGGAAAAGCGGAAGTGCGGCTCGGTCCGGGGTCTTACATGATGCAGCCCGGTGGAAACTACCGGCACACAACTTCCTGCGACAAAACGTCGGAATGCGTTTTCTTCGTTGAAAGCAGTGGAAAGTTCGATCTCCGTCCAGTGGAGCCTGTGAAAAAGTAACCGCGGTTCAGTTCGCGTTCCTCAGAGCTTCATCTTCGGCGGCGTAGTCGACCTCGTACGGTGTGAAACCGGTGGGCGGGTTGTCTCGCTCCCACTCGACTGTCCGCCGAATCGCGTTCTCACGCGTCATGGTTTCCCTGAAGCCGAGCTCCTCGCGAATCGGCGACGTGTCGCCGATCCAATGTTGCGCGGTGTTGCCAGGCGCGCGCAGGTGCGCCGGTAGACGGTCGTCGGGCACCAGCTTGAACTCGCCGTCCCAGCCCAGGGCTCGCGCGACCTGTTGCGCCCATTCAAGTTCCGTCAGCGTGTCGGCTTCACCGACGTTGTAAATGCGCCCGGTGGCGCGATCGGTCACGATTGCGGCAACAATGGCTGCCCCGACGTCCTCGACGTACCCTTTCGTCGCGCGCCACTGCGCCATATCGGCGGGGAACGGAATACCCCGCCGCCCGTCGACGATGCGTTTCACGATCGGATAAAAGCGATGCAACGGGTCGCGCGGACCGTACACCATCGGCAGGCGCAGGACGGTCCCCGGCAACTTGGTGTCGCCGAGGATCGCATGCTCGACCGGAATCTTGTCGTACTCGTCGTCGAGCCAGCCGAAGATCTGCTGCAGCATCTGCACCTGCGCCTTCGGATAGGTCTGCAGTCTGGTGCGCAGCGCTGAGGTCTCCACTCTGAGCGGCAACGGCTCGAGAGACCCCTCCTCGAGTCGGTGCGTGACACCGCACGCGCGATAGACGTCCATGCTGCTCACGGCGACGATGCGTCGCGTATGTCCACGAAAGACGTCCATCAACTCGCATGCCTGCGTTCCGGAGCTCAGCACCACATCCACGACGATGTCGGGGGCGAGGGCGCGCAGGTTGTGTTCAGATTCGGTCAGCCGCCGGCGATCACCGACGATCTCGCGCGCGCCTGACGGGATGGCCGTCCGTCCCCGATGAAAGACCGTGACTTGGTGATCGTGCCGAATCAGCTCGCGAGTGATCTGCGAGCCGATGAAGCCCGATCCTCCGATGACCAGGACGCATGTGCGACTCATGCTAATCCGCTCCCTCACTGAACCCGGTCGCTTCATCCACCGTAATTACGCAGATGGAGAAATCAATGCGCCTTCGCAAGATGCTCGTGTTTGCCGCCGCCCTTCTGTTTGCCGCGTCGACCCTGTCCGCGTCTCAAGCCAAGCCGGTCGACCTCACCGGCACCTGGACAGGCACCCTCACCCGCAGCACCGGTGAAGAAGGCCCGGCCCACATCGTCCTGAAACAGAAAGGCACGGAGGTCACTGGAACTGCCGGGCCGGGACCGGACCGCCAGGTGGAGATCGCCAACGGCAAGGTCACGACCGTCAAGGGCGTGACCAGCGTGACGTTCGACGCCACCCAGCCCAATGGCACCGTCATGAAGTTCGATCTGAAAGTGGTCGAGGGACGTCTGAAAGGCAAAGCGACCGCCGAAGCGAACGGCGAGAAACGCGAAGGGACCATCGACGTCGGGCGTGCGAAGTAACGGGTTTGCTCAACGCGATCGGCCACCATGCTTGGCGCGACTCGTGAGATACAAATCCACTCCCCCATAACCACCGGGCGATCGGATGCAAAGAACAGAGTCTCGCGGTCTGACGCCAGGTACGGTCGCTGGTCGATCGTGGCGCTATTGACCAACCGACCGAGATTCACAGGCGCGGACCACGGGTCGAACACCGTCTCGCGAGTCGCGGTCCACAGGTCCTGTCCACCGCTGCCTCCGGGCCGGCCTGAATAAAAGGCAGCCGCGCGCCGGCGCAGCTCGTCGTACACCAGGGGCATCAATTGCTCGCGAGCGGCGAGGTCGCCCCCGGTCCACGCGTGAAGCAGCGCGGTCACGTCACGAGCGGTTGAGACAGTCACGTGGGGATTCGAGATCTTCGTCGCGGAGATATCCACAGTCAAGAAGCTCTCAACTGAGCGAGAATAAAGTCAGCGTAATGAACGACGACGAAGATTTCGCCGCATTATTCGCCGCGTCGCAGCAGGCCAAGCGCCTCGCGACCGGCGAAACCGTCGACGGCACCATCGTCACCATCGGTCCCGAGGTCGCGCTCGTTGATGTAGGCGCGAAGGGCGAAGCGTCGTTGGCGGTCGACGAGCTCAGGAACGAGGATGGCGTGATCGAGGCCAGGGTCGGCGATCGCATCCAGGCCACCATCGTGTCGATGAGCGGCGGCATCGTCCTGTCGCGGCGGCTGCAGCGCGGCGCGGCGAGCCGCCGCCAGCTCGAGAACGCGTTCAGCGCCGGCCTGCCGGTCGAAGGCAAAGTCGAGAGTCAGGTCAAAGGCGGGTACACCGTGACGATCGCGCGCCTGCGCGCCTTCTGCCCGCAGTCGCAAATCGACACGGTGCGCGACGCGGATCCCACGTCGCACCTTGGCCAGGTGTACGAATTCCGGATCATCGAGCTCGGCGACGACGGCCGTCAGTTCGTCGTGTCGCGCCGCGCCCTGCTCGAAGCCGAACAAAAAAAGCGCGCCGACGAGATCCGGCGCGCGCTCGTGCCGGACGCGGTCGTGACCGGACGGGTCGTCTCGGTCCGCGAGTTCGGCGCGTTCGTCGATCTCGGCGGCGGCGTCCAGGGCTTGCTGCACGTGTCCGAAATGGGCTGGTCGCGCGTCAACGATCCGACGCAGATGTTGAAGCCCGGCGACGAGATCACCGTGAAGGTTCTGCGCATCGACTCGAAGAATGGCGAGGAGAAGATTGCGCTGGGATTGAAACAGTTGACCGACGATCCCTGGTCATCGGTTGCCGGCAAGTATCCGGTCGGTCAGGTCGTGCCTGGGCGAATCACGCGCATTGCCGAGTTCGGGGTGTTCGCCGAGCTCGAACCGGGTGTCGTCGGTCTTCTGCCAGCCGCAGAGAGCGGCGTCGCGAAGGGTGCGGACCTGAAGAAGGCGTTTGCCGTCGGATCACGCGTCGATGTCATCGTCCTCGAGGCCGACGTCCCCGGCCGCCGGCTCCGGTTCAGCATCAAGGCCATCCAGGACGAAGCCGAGAAGGCTGACGTTCGAGACTATGCCGCACGCGCGGACGCCGAGTCAGCGTCGCTCGGGTCGCTCGCGGACAAGCTGCGCGGGGCGCTGGGCTCGCGTGACAAGTAAAAAGGGCTTGCTTGCCGCGTCAGGTCGTTTTCCAAAAGCAGACATGAAGGGCATGAAGGGCATGAAGGACGTGAAGGGATCCCGACAATTGGCGATAGCGGACGTGCGCTGACCGGGCTGCCCGGCTTCGCCGGGCTCGCTCTGGAAGAAACAGCACGCAGACAAGACCGACTCAAGAGCACCTCAGAGGTCTTGCCTGCGTGCTGTTCCTTCCAGAGCGGTGGGCCGCCGCAGGCGGCCGCCCGGTCAGCGAGTTGCCCTTCGAATTACCTCGATCCCTTCATGCTCTTCATGTCCTTCATGTGTGCTTTTTAGACAAGCACCGACCACTCGCAATCGCCTTCTATCGCCCCGGACCGCCGCCCCGCCGTCCACCAGCCGCCGGCGTTGACGGAATCACGTAGTCCCTCGGCGGATCGGCGTCGAGCAGGTACTTCACGAAATAATCCCACCGGCGCCGCATGACGTAGTTGGCCGGCGCGAAGCCGTGACCCGAGTTCGGGATCATCAGCATGTCGAATTCCTTGTTCGCCTTGATGAGCGCGTCGGCAACGAGAAGCGTGTTGTACGGCGGCACGTTGTTGTCCATCGTGCCGTGGATCAGCAGCAGGTGCCCTTTCAGGCCGGCGGCCTGGGTCTGCGTGGCTTCGATCGTGTAGTTGTCCGTCCCGTCCGGATTCTTCACGAGCGGACCCTGATAGCGCTCGCCCCAGTCATCTTCGTACTGCCGCTGATCGTGGTTGCCGGATTCGGCGATGCCCACCTTGAAGAAGTCGTTGTACGGCGCCCGCAGCAACGCGTCCGCGGTGATGAACCCGCCGCCCGAGTGACCCCACATCGCCGCTTTGTCGATGTCGATCCAGGAATATTTCTTCGCGAGCTCCTTCATACCGGCGATTTGATCCGGAATCGTGTTGTGACGTCCCATCGCGCCGTAATAGGCGTCCGTATAGGCCTTCGACCGGTTCGGCGTCCCGGTGCCGTCGATGCTGACGACAACGAATCCGAGCTCGGCGAGCGCCTGCTTGTCGCCGCGTGCCGCGGTGAACGCGCGCGACCCGACGCTTCCCGACTGCGGCCCGGGATACGCCTGATTGATGATCGGATACTTCTTCGACGGATCGAAGTTCGTCGGCCGGAAGAGCATGCCGTAGATCTCCGTCTTGCCGTCGGCGGCCATCATCTTGAGCTGCATCGGCGGCTTCCAGCCGGTCGCCAGCAGCTTCGAGATGTCGGCCTTCTCGAGCGGCATGATCAACGCCCCGGTCATCGCATCGCGCAGCGTCGTCTCCGGCGCAACGTCGGGCTGCGAGAACGTATCGACGACGTACTTGCCGTCGGGTGAAATCTGCACGGAGTGCGTGCCGTTGTCGGGCGTGAGCGACACGAAGTTCTTACCGTCCAGCCCGATCCGGTAGAGGTGCGTGAAGTACGGATCCTGTCCCTTCTCCTTGCCGACGGCTTCGAACCACATCGTGCGAGTGGCGCGATCCAGCCGGGCGATGCGCGTGATCGGCCCGACGCCGCTCGTGATCTGGCTCTTGAGCTGGCCGGTCTTGAGATCGTAGAGATACATCTGCGCCGTGCCGTCGCGCTGCGAGTACCACAGCACGTCGTTCGTGTCCCAGAGAATCTGCCACTGGACGCGCGTCTGCACGTGCGTCTTCTCCGTCTCGGTGAACAGCGTCCTCACTTCACCGGTGGTCGTGTCGGCGAGCTTGGCGGTGGACCACTTGTGAAACCGATCGGTCGAGACGAAACCGAGGCGCGTACCGTCCGGGCTCCAGAGGTATTCACCCATGTCGAGGTTGTCCTCGGACATCGCGCGGTGGAAATCCGGCGCCATCAACAAGCGCGTCGTCTTGCCGGTGTCGACGTCGATGACGACGCGGCTGATCATGGCGACGTCTGGATCGCCCGGAAGCGGGTACTTCCACGCGCGAAGCACGGGGTGCCCGCCATTGACCGGCGTTTCGACGAGATACATCTCGCCAACCTTCCGCTCGTCCTGCTGCTGCGTCGCGATCTTCTTGCCGTCGGGTGACCACGACAGCGAGGGCGCCGGGCTCGTCGCCCATCCGGCGTTGCTCGTCGCATAGCCGAAATCCTTCGCGCCGTCGGTCGTGAGTTGGCGATCCTGGCCGGTCGCGACGTCGCGGACCCAGAGATTCCAGTCACAGATGAAGATGGCCTTCGTCCCGTCCGGCGACATCGACGGCGGCGGTGGCGGGCCGGTCACGCCAGTGACGTTGGGGCCACACGTCTTCGTGATCGCGATTCCGCCGCGGCCGCCTCGGCCACCGCCTCCCCCACCGCGACCACCGCGGCCGCCTCCGCCCGCTTCTTCGGCCTGACCGCCGGCAGGAGGCGTCGCGACCACCTCACGCGCCTTCTTCATCGGGTCGATGACGACATTCTCCGTTCCGGTCAACGTGGTGCGGACGTACCAGAATCGTCCGTCGGGCAGCCAGGTCGCGTTGACGGTGTCGCCGACCACGAGGCCGGTCAAGCTCTGGGGGAGCATCTTCACGGCGCGGTCGTAGTCGGCGGTCGTCACCGCGCGCCGGCTCTGCGGCACAGCGGCCTGCGTCCCAATGAGAACAAGCGCGAGAACCGGGAGAATCGAGCGGGTCATGGGTGTGCTCCTCCAGAACCGATGCGTGCGGAGATACTACTCCGCCCCGCCGCAATCACGATGACGCTGGAGCCGAACAGCCCGAGTTCAGCGTCCCCGAGGCAGCAGATCGCTGCGCATCGCGGTGTTGTACAGCATCGTCGCGACGACGACGGCGGCTTGCTGCAGATCGGCAGCGACAAGACGCTCGTAGGTGTCCATGTTCGTGTGGTGCGTCCGCGTGTCGTACTCGAGCGGATCCTGCTTGAACGACGGTGCCGGAATCCCGGCCTCCTTGAACGGCCGGCAGTCGCCGCCGCAGTCTTCGCGCGGGCTGACCATCGTCATGCCCAGATCGTGAAGCGGCCCGACCCAGCGCTGGAAAATCGGGACGAGAGCGCGGCTGCCGACCGAGACACCGCGGATCTTTCCACCGCCCGCATCGAGATTGAAGATCGCTGATAAACGGACGTAATCCGGCCCAGGAACAGGCGCGCCCACGAGAGCGCGCATGAATTCGGGAATCCGGAGCTGCGCCGGCGTCGTCGCCCGCGAAAGTGCAGCGACATGACGATTCACGTATCGCAACGAGCCGAGTGCGCCCTGCTCCTCGCCCGTGAACAGCGCGATCCGGATCGTGCGGCGCGGTTTCACGTCGAGCGTCCGCAGGATTCGCATCGCTTCCATGACGATCGCAACACCGGCGCCGTCGTCGGTCGCGCCCGTTCCGGCGGCCCAGCTGTCGAGATGGGCCATCACCATGACGACTTCATTCCGGCGCGCCGGGTCGACGCCAGGCAGATCGGCGAGCACGTTGAGCCCCTCGACGTCCTTGCCGGTGACTTCCGTGTCGAGGTTCAGTTCGACCCGCACGGGCACGCCGCGGTCGAGCAGCCGCTTCATACGGCCGTAGTGTTCGAGCGACAGGATGCCGAACGGCACCGGGATCGCGTGCGCCTCTTCATATGAGCGCAGGCCGCAGATCGCGTTGCTGTCCGCATAGATCGTCCCGCCGGACGCGCCGCCGCGCGCGTTGTTGCCGCTCGGTATCAGCACGGCGCGGACTCCTTCGGCGGCGAGCAGACGGCAGCTGCGCTCGACTGATTCGATCGCCTCGAACATCTGCTCGACGTTCGGCTCGTCCCGAACGGGGGTCACCGGTTTGGCGAGCGCCGCGAGCTGAGCAGCGTCGAGCCGATCGGACAGTGGCTTGTCGATGGGAAACGCGTCGGGCAGGCCCACGGCGCGGCCCAGCAGGACGATCTTGTCGCGCAGCTTGCCTCGGTTCGGCTCGAACTCGGCGTCGGCGGTGAACCCGCGAAGGGCCACGACCTCGCCGGTGATTGCACCAGGAGTCGCCGGCGACCATGGCGCGGCATGAACGATGAACGGTGCCGTATCCGGTTCGACCATGCGGAGCCACGCGTTGCGTTGCCGCCAACCGAGGCCGAAGACCCCCCAGCCGTCGGTTCGTACATCGGCGAGACCGATGCGACGCAACCGGTCCTGACTCCAAGCAAGGGCCCTCGCGAGGTTGGGTGAGCCCGTCAGCCGCGGTCCGATGCCGTCGACGAGCTCGCTCGCGAGGACCATGACCTGCGATCGCGTCAGCCCTTCATCCCGGATGCGGCGGTACGCATCGAGATCGAGGGCGTCGCTCCCGACCTGCGCGAGCATCGCGGCCGGGGCCGCCAGCGTTGCCACGATGATCAGCCTGCGAACGGGCTCGAACCCCGCCATGGGGAGCCTTTTTATCAGATCACCGCCCGGAGCGCGTCTGTCCGTCGCGCGAATGAACCTCTCGTGCGTGCGAACGTGCTTATCGCCCTCGCGCGTCACGCGCGGGAGTCACGCCCAGCAGGCCTTTCTCCACCAACGTCGGCGGCTTCCGCAGGTGCGTTGCCTGCTCCCACGCGTAGGCAATCGCCAGGAGATCGCCGTCCCGCCACGGGCGTCCCGAAAACTCCAGGCCGAACGGCAGGCCACTAGTGTAAAAACCTGCCGGGACGACCACCGCAGGGACGCCGATCATGTTGATCCAGCTCGTCGCGGAATGCGGTCCCTCGCTGACGCGACCATCCTGCGGCATGGTCTCGTCGGGCGGCGGCATCTGAATCGCCGGATACACATAGCCATCGAGTTTCAGACGGCCGAGCGTCTCGAGGTACGCGGCGAGCATGGCGCGGCGGGGAGCGTGATAGGTCCGCTCGGCGTCAGGATCGCTGTCGAGCGAGCGTTGAACCACACGGACGCCGCCCAGGTTCCGGAAGACGTCTTCAGTCCCGATCGATGACGTGAAGAGCGACGTGCCCACGACCTTGAGGTAGTCGGCGGCCGAGTGATAGTCGGCCGGCCCGAACGTCGCGAGAAAACGGTTGGTCCCGTCCTGCATGTATCCGTACGTCGACACGCGGCTCGCGATCCGCGCGAAGCTCGCGGGCAGAATGCCGTCGTCAATCTGCACCTCAGCGCCCGCGGCACGAAGCGCCTCGACGGCCTTCATGAACATCTCTCGCGTCTCCGGCCGCAGGGACATGTTGGCGGCCGTGCGAAGCTTTTCGAACGCCGCTTCCGGCACACTCGCGGGGATGCCGTGGAACGGGATGCCTTCGCCGGCGAGGATGAAGGCCGGCACGCCGAAGCGCTTGCCCTTCAGCGCATCGGCTTTCAGGTACGGCTCATACAGTCCTCGTTGCGCGTCGCCCGGCGAGCCCATCGTCGGCGGGTCGAGCCGATCCTCCCCCGCCATCACCGCGAGCGCGATCGCGGCGTCGCTCGCCGTCCGCGCGATCGGCCCCGTGTTGTCGAGCAGCCAGTCGAGCGGCGCGATGCCGGCGATGCTGACGAGCCCTCGCGTCGGGAATACGCCGACGAGCGCGCTGGTGGCAGCCGGCATGCGGATCGAGTTGCCGGTGTCGGTGCCGTTGCCGAGCACGGCCATGTTCGCGGCGATCGCGGTCACGATGCCGCCCGACGATCCGCCTGGCGAGAAGCGAACGTCGTAGGCGTTTCCGGTGCGGCCGAACGAGCTGCTGCGGTTCGTGTCGCTGTTGGCCAGGTCGGGCATGTTGGCGAGCCCGACGATGATGGCGCCCGCGGCGTTGAACTTCGCGACAATCGTGGCATCGCGCGGCGCGATGAGCTCGTGGCCGGCGAGCGTGAACCCCTCCCACCCGGCGGTGGTCACCTGCCCCTTGATGCTGGTGTTTGCCTTGATGACGATCGGCACGCCCCAGAGCGGCGGTCGCGCGCCGTTGCTTCGCGCGGCTTCGGCGTCCTGACTCGCGGCCTTGTCGAGGGCCTCGCGGCGGAACACGGTCTCGATCGCGCCGTAGACGCCGTTATAGCGATCGATGCGATCGAGATGCCACCGCACCACTTGCGTCACGGTGTACTTCCGGTCCGCATACAGGCGATGCAACTGCGCCACCGTGACGTCCAACAGATCGCGGTCGATCGCGGCGGCTGCTGCAGGCGTCCCGGGCGCGGCGCGGCAACCACTCGCGACGGCGAGCAGGGTGGCGAACATGACGATCCCGAGCGCGCGGACGTGCATCATCGGCAGAGCATACGCCGCCCGCGATACGATGGCCGCGCAGAGTCCACCATGCGCTTTCCGGCTGTTGTCTCCGTTACGCTGCTTCTCGCGCTGATTGGCGGGTGTGCCGGCCGGGCGGCGGGCAACCCGCCGAGGCGCCTGTCATCGTGGTGGCGCCGCCGCTCGATGCGGCCACCGCGGGCCGATTCGCTGCGCTCGCGCTCGCGTGCGTGCAGAAGGAATACCCGAACAAGATCGCGCACGTCCTGAACTCGCCGGCCGACGTCAAGCCGCCGCACGACCTGACGCCGGCGTTCTACGGGTGCTACGACTGGCACTCCGCCGTCCACGGCCATTGGCTGCTCGCACGAGTCGCCCGCGCTTTTCCTGACGCGTCGTTTGCGCGCGAGGCGCTGGCAGCCCTCGCAGCCAACATCACGCCGAACCACGTTGCAGGCGAAGTCGCGTACCTGTCGGCTCCCGGACGCGAGACATTCGAGCGGCCGTACGGACTCGCGTGGCTGCTGCAGCTCGCTGCTGAGTTGCGCGAGTGGAACGCGCCGCAGGCGCGATCGTTGTCCGCGTCGCTGACGCCGCTCGAAGCCGCCGTGGCCGATCGCTTCCAAACGTGGCTGGAGAAACTCGCCTATCCGATTCGCGAAGGTGAACACGCGCAGACAGCGTTCGCGTTCGGTCTTGCACTCGATTGGGCGCGCGCAAATCGAACGGGCCTGGCCGCGCTGCTCGAGCGGCGCGTCCGCGAATTTCACCTGAAGGATCGCGACTGTCCGATCGCGTACGAGCCGTCCGGTCAGGACTTTCTGTCGCCGTGTCTCGCCGAAGCCGACCTCATGCGGCGCGTGCTCCCGCCGACAGAATTCGCGGCGTGGCTCACGCAGTTCCTGCCCCGTCTACCAGCCGGTGGGTCGGCGGACTGGCTGCCGATCGGCGTCGTCACCGACAGGACCGACGGCAAGCTGGCGCACCTCGACGGATTGAACCTGAGCCGCGCCTGGATGCTCGACGGCATCGCGTCGGGTCTGCCTGCAACAGATGCGCGGCGCGGGTCGCTGCTCGCGACGGCGAAGGCGCACGCCGACAGCGGACTTGCCGCCGTGACCGGCGAGCACTACGAAGGCGGTCACTGGCTGGGCAGCTTCGCGGCGTATCTGACGACGGCTCGCGGGAAAGCCGTGACCCGATAAATCGGGGCACGCCGCTATTTCAGCCCTACCAGCTCTTTGAAGTCCGCCTCGTCGCGCAGGAGCGTGAGATCCGGATCGCGGCGGACCCAGTCGAAGTTTGCGTAGCCCGCCCTGATCGCCCGGCGCAGCATATTCAGGGCATCGACCGAGCGGCTGAGGACGCCGTAGACGCAGGCCGCGTTGTAGAGCGTATTGCCATCGTCCGGCCGCAGGTGGACGGCGGTCGGCAGCGAACACGCGTACTCCAGAGGCGCGGCTGCTGAATAACTCAAAGACGGGCGATCATGTCCGCCCGGTCGAGGTGAGGGACTGAAAGATGGCAACGAAGCGGCTGCAGACCTGGTTGGCGTTGATCGTCCTGGCTGTTGGTGGGCTGCTCCTGGCGATCCTGGGCCTGTTTGCGTACGTCAGCTTCACGGCGACGCCGCTGTACCCGAACGCGAAGGACGTACCGTCCGTTTCCAACGCCGCGCCAGCGCAACGATGGGCCGGCGCGGTCAAGGAAGCGCAAGGGCTCGTCCGCGGTGGTCTCACCGAGCAAAACCTGCCGGGACTCTCGATCGCCGTCGGTGTCAACGGCGACGTCGTGTGGGCCGAAGGTTTTGGCTGGGCGAATCTCGAGAACCTGGGGCGCGTGACGCCCGACACGCGCTTCAGGGTCGGAGGCGCCGCGATGGCACTCACGTCGACCGCGGTCGGTCTGCTGCTCGAGCAAGACCGGCTGAAGCTCGACGATGAGATCCAGACGTACGTGCCTGCGTACCCGAAAAAACAGTGGCCCGTCACGCTGCGTCAGTTGATGGGACATGTGGCCGGTGTAAGGAGTGACGAAGGTGACGAGGAGCCGCTGTCGACGCGCTGCGAGCGGACGGTCGACGGGCTGAAGCGCTTTGCGGAGACTCCGCTGCGGTTCGAGCCGCGCACCGAGTACCGCTATTCGACCTACGGCTGGATCCTGGTGAGCGCGGCGATTGAAGCGGCGGCGAAGGAGCCGTTCTTCGGCTTCATGCGCACGCAGATCTTCGAGCCGTTGGACATGGACGACACGAAACCCGACGTCGAAACGGATCCGATCCCGGAGCGCGCGACGTTCTACTACCCGAGGTTCGCGTCGGATCCCCGCTACGGCCCGGAGCTGGCGCGCGAAGGTGACTATTCCTGCTTCGCGGGCGCCGGCGGATTCCTGTCCACCCCGTCCGACCTGGTGCGCTTCGGGATGGCGATCAACAACGAGAAGCTGCTGCAGCCCGCGACGATCAAGGTGCTGCAGACGTCACAGCGGCTGGCCTCGGGCGGGGAAACCGGTTACGGCCTCGGCTGGGACCTCGAGACGGTCTCGCTCGCGGGTGCGCAAACGCGGATGGTGGGCCATGACGGTGAATACTTCATCGGCGGCTCGACATCGCTCATGACGTTTCCCGATCGCGGCCTCGTCGTCGCCGTGATGACGAACACCTCGTTTGCGGATGTGGCGGCGATGGCGTTGAAAATCGCGGAGCCTTTCGCAGACCAAGAGACCCGTCCAGCACGGAAGTGACGCGAACACAATTCCCGTCAGAACCAGTACCCTCTTCTCGCCTGAACCGTGGCGCCCTCGCGCTTCACCCGGACTTCGAGCCTGTGGTATCCG
>Ga0114129_10000785_pt1 | contig 40674 bp, 37 predicted proteins | sample RhiMetdeltSRZDD1_FD_80071 | JGI IMG/M metagenome (GOLD analysis project Ga0114129, IMG submission 80071) | Populus rhizosphere microbial communities from Tennessee, USA - Rhizosphere MetaG P. deltoides SRZDD1 (version 2) (version 2) | ecosystem: Host-associated > Plants > Roots > Rhizosphere >...
CGAGCGCGACCTTCCGCCGGGAGATGGGCTGTTGATCGTTCCTTGTCAGGGCGTGCACACGCTGGGAATGCGGTTCGCGATTGACATCGTGGTTCTCGATGGCGAGTGGAACGTGATCGGCATTCGGCGTGAGTTGCGCCCGTTTCGGCTGACCCGTGTGTTCTGGAAGGCGGCCGCGGTGCTCGAATTGCGGGCCGGAATGGTGGAATCGTGCGGCACGTTCGTAGGCGACACTCTCGAGTTCACTCGCGTGGACGGTGAGATAAGCAAGTGAGCCGGTTGCGGAAAACATTGGGCCGCCGGCGCGACGTCCGAGGCGAAGAGGGACAGAGCCTGCTCGAAACGGCAGTGACGATGCCCTTACTGCTGTCGATTGCCTTTAATCTGATCAATGTCGCCTACTTCTGGTTCGTCCTGCTCTCCCTTTCGGCGGCATCCCGCCACGGCGTGCAGTTTGCGTCACAAGGCGGATCGGCGACGGGCACGGCTTCCGCGCCGACAACTGCCGCGGTCAGCAATCTCGTTTATGAAAACGTGACGAACGCGATCAAGGGTTCGACGACCTCCACCGTGGCCGTGCGGGTCTGTTCGAGCGCCAAAGGAGTCAACCCGGCAACTGGCGTCGCGCTGTGTGATTCATTTGGTCCCGGGTTCACGTTTTCCGCACTTGACGCCGATCCCGAGTCGCCGGTGTACGTACTCAATCGCGTGGATGTGGGTTATACCGTCACGCCCATTATTCCGGGGACCGCATTCGGCGTGCTCTTGCCTTCGAATTTGCAATTCCAGCGACACTCGTCCATGAGGTCGCTCTATTAGTATGCGACGGCATCTGCGATCGCGATGGCGCGAAGAGAACGGCCAGAGTCTCCTTGAAACCGCGTTGATGATCCCGCTGATTTTCACCGTGGTGTTCTGGGTGTTCGAGCTGAGCTGGCTCATGTTTACGTACGTCGTCTTGGCCAATGCGGCCAACGAGGGTGTGCGCTATTCCATCGTGCACAGCGGGGGAGACCCGGCCGGCACACAAACAACTGTTCAAGCCTTCGCCGCCACGTCGTTGCATGACATCAGCGCCATATCGACGTCGGTGACCTTTCCAGACGGAAACGCCGCCCCGCCAAGCCGTGTTCGAGTGACCGTCACGTACACGTACGTCCCGTACCTCAGTAACTTCATCAACACTCCCACAGTGCACACCTATGCCGAAGGGACAATCGTCGTTCAATGAAAGGTGATGCGAACGGCGTACGACGAGACGTCGCACGAAGAGCACGTTCAGAGCGGGGGCAAGCCTCCCTCGTCATCATCATTTTCATTGCGATTTTCCTGCTTGGGGCGACGGGGCTGGCCACGGATTACACGCAAATCTGGACGCATCGCCAAATCGCCCAGGGCGCGGCCGATGCCGCCTGCCAGGCCGGCGCAGCCGACTTGTACCTGAAGGCGCTTGATCCCGCCGCGGAGTCGACGTACGGACTCGATCTCTCGTGGATCGGTTCGTCGTTCAACTGCAGCAGCAAACCGGGTTCTGCCGTTTGCCGATATGCGTCGCTCAACGGCTATTCGGGATCGAGTGTTGCGGTCAGTTTTCCCAGCTCGGTGGGCGGTGCTCCGTCTCTCCCTCCCGGATCTGGCATCGCTAATCCTTACATCAAGGTCACCATCACCGATCCGGTTCCGATGGTGTTCACAAAACTCTTGTCCTCCAGTTCAACCTTCAACGTTTCCGCGAAGGCCGAGTGCGGTTTATATCCGACTGCCGTCCCGATCCCGCTGGTGATTCTGCATCCGACGGCGAACGCCGCGCTGTCAGTAACTGGTGCCGCCACCATCAAGATCTTCCGTGGGCCGAACCGCTCGATCCAGGTGAACTCCACCAGCACCACCGCAGTGGTCTCTGGAACAGTCGACCTCTCGCAGGCGGGGCCTGGTGGAACCGGGGCAGATTTTGCCGTCGCGGGAGGACCCAATGCAAAGCCAGCCGGTGTCAGCCTGGGTAGCAGTGGCAAATGGATTACCGGTGTCATTCCGAGCGGCGATCCATGGGGCGCGATTCCAGCGCCGAGCGTGCCTTCAACAGCGGGCACTGCAACGCCAGTCCCCTTCGCCGTCAATGGTTGCCCTGACCCCGCAGGGTGCGTGGAATTTACCGGCGGCAATTACCTCTCTTGCTCAAACAACAACGTTGCGCCAGGCGGCAACGGCTGCTTGATAAGCCCCAGCTTTTCAAGTGCCGGCCCCGCTTGGCAGGCGGTTCACGCCTACACCGCAGGGACTCTCATACAACCGACAAACGCCCAACACAACTCGGGCCGCTACATCTTTCAAGCCCAGAACAGCGGTACCTCAACAACTGCCGCTATGGTTCCGAATCCATGGAACCAGACGATCGGCGGGAACCAGGTAGACGGCGGTATCACCTGGAAGAACATGGGACCCGCTTCTACCGGTCCGTCCACGGCGATTTTTGATCCCGGCTTGTACTACGTGGGCACAGGTGGACTAAACCCGGGGTCAAACACGACGATGCGCATGAGTACTGCCGTCGGCGATGGGACGAACGGGGTGACGTTCTATTTCAGTACCAGTGCCGGCACACTTTCGGTTGGAAGCAATACCGGGAAGTCCAGCGCATGTACGTCCGCCAGCCCCGGATCGGGCAGCCCCAACAACTGCGTGGTCTCCTACAGTCCGACGGGCGGCACGCTGCTCGGCGTGACCTCGCGCGCATTGCAATGCCCGGGCGGCCCAGCGAATCCGCCACAGGTTCCGAGTGTGATCAACGGGAACATCCTGTTCGGCCCTTGCACCGGGACGTACGGTGCAGTTGGCGGGAAACATCGCGGCTTCTTGTTCTTCCAAAAGCGGACGGCGGCCGCAAACCCGAGCTGGGGCGGCGGCGGGCAATTCTTGCTCTCGGGTTTCATGTACTTTCACTCCGGTAAGGGAGCGACCTGTGGAACAAACACCACATGTCTCACCATGAACGGCGGTTCGGGAGCAGGGGCATTCACGTTGGGCAACCTTGTTGCCGACAAGTTATCAATGACGGGCAATTCAAGTCTAAACATGATCCTGAACCCAGATCTGTCATTCGACCTCTTTCGACCCCAAGTCCTACGGTGATACGGCAGACACGGCACCGACACTGGTGCGCGTACATATAAGGAGCGTGCTTCGATGGATCCAACTCTCATTCGCGTTGTCTCCGGAGTCCTGTTCGTCGTAATCGTGTTTATCATCCTTATGCGCCGGAAGGGGATGGCCACAAAGCGCAAGCGCATCTGATAGGTTCTCTCACGCGAACATTCATCGCTGCCCAGGGCGGCACGGCAATCGTTATTCGCCTGTCGCGAACACAGGATCGGTCCGCGTTCGGGTCAGCGTTCGCCAAATTGTGCCAGGGGCCGCGTTCACCGGCACTGCGGCCACGAGGGAGTACCCCACGACGTTGACACTGCTTCGATTATTAGCTAATGTGCTAATAATATAAATGAGCGCAGCCCCATCGAATGCGCTATTCAAAGCACTCGCCGACGAGACCCGCCGCGAAATCCTGAAGCTGCTGCGCTCCGGACCGAAGACGTCCGGCGAGCTTGCCGACCGATTCCATTCAAGCTGGCCCACGATCTCGCGCCACCTCGCGGTGCTGCGTGAAGGCGGCCTGGTCACCACCGAGCGGAAGGGCCAGGAGATTTACTACGAGCTGAACACGTCCGTGTTCCAGGATCTCGTCCGACACCTGATGGAATGGGTCCAACCCTCTGCCCGCGCAGCGCTGACGCGAACGCGCCGCTCACAGGAGAGCTGACATGGTCATCCCGCTGCTGATTGCCTTCGCGCTTCCCGCCACGGCCGCGGTCATCTATGTGACCTTCCGTCCGCTCTGGCGCAACACGACTGGTCCGTCCGAAGTCGACGGGACGTACAAGGCGATCACCCTCCACGCGGTCCTCTTCGTGGTGGTGCTGTATGCACTCGCGCTGGCGACACTGGCGGATGTCCCCGGAGTTCGCCCCATCGCGCCGCGCGCTGTGGCCGTCCTCGTCGGCCTGTTCTTTGTCGCAGTCGGCAATCTGCTGCCGCGCACACGGCCGAATCTGCTGATCGGGATTCGCACCTCGCGCACCCTTGAAGATCGCGAGTTGTGGACGCGCATTCACCGAACATGCGGCTATCTGTGTGTCGGCTTTGGAATTGTCGTCGCCGTGGCGAGCGCGTTCCTGTCGCGCGACGGGATTCGGGCTGCCGTCAGTGCGGCCGGTGTGACATGCGTGATCGCGCTGCCGGTGTCGTACTGGATGTACTCCACCCCGGCGCACATGACGGTCGCGGAGCGTCGTGCGAGACGACTCGATGCCGCCGTGTGGATTCTGCGAATCGCGCTTGCGTCGATCTTCGTCGTTGTCGGCTTCGTGAAGATCCCTGGCTCAATTCATCCGATGTGGGTGCGACTGTTCGAACGCATCGGATTCGGGCAATGGTTCCGCTACCTCACGGCGCTCGTGGAAATCGTCGGCGGCATGCTGATGCTCGTGCCTTCGGCAACGCTGGTGTCGGTGCTTCTTCTCGCCTCGACAATGGCCGGAGCACTGCTCGTTCACATTTTCGTCATCGGCGTCGGAACTCAGACTGTCGTCGTGATAACGCTCCTCTCAGGAATTACTGCCGTCATTTGCCATCATCGCCACCAATCCCTGAACGCTCATCGGTGAACGCTTACAGGTAGTAGGGGAACTGCCCGCGGCCAACCAATTTTGTCATTCGGCGGAGAACAATTCGTCTCACGATCGCTTGTATCGCACCATCGCGCGTGGCACCATTGCGCAGCGCTGCAGTTCTTCTGCGACGCGTCGACTCGTCGATCACAAACATCTCTTGATGCTGCGAGGAGACGCCGATGTCCCGCGAATTGATCGGACGCATTCGTGGTGAGTTCACCGAAATACCGGCGTTGAAACTCAGTCTTCAGCAGGCGTGTCGCTTGTGGAACCTCTCCGCCGGCGCGTGCCGCGAGGCGCTCGACGCACTGCGCGCGGAAGGGTTTCTCTACGAAACGCCCTCAGGAGCATTCATCGCGTTTCCCTCCGCCACCCGAATGATCAAGGCGGAACCGCCTTCTCAGCGGCTACGCTGTCCGCACTGCTTCCATCTGAATTCAGTGACTGCGGCAGACACCGATACGGTGATCAGTTTTCGATGTGTCGCATGCCGCAAACTCGTAAGCGGCATCGCCGCATCGGCGTAACCCTGGCGTCAATCGCAGGTCAGCGCGCGCGCGAGAGACGCGTTTCCACGGCGGCGACGATGAACCCGACGAGCTGCGAGTCGGTCATCTGTGTGACACCAACGTCTCCCCCGAGATCGAACGCGGAGATGATGTTGAGTAGCCGCGGCCGATTCAGCGCAGTCAGCTCCTGACGCAGGATGTCGATGTTGCGTGCACCGATCTCGAATGGATCGAGGACGGGCTCAGGCCTGGGAATAACACGTTCAACGACCACCCTTCGCCGCGCGGGTTGATCCGAAACTGGCTCGTCGATGACGGGAACCCGTACCGTGACTGGATTCCGGGCACGCTTCAGCGCGCCTTCCATGTAAACCTGACTTAAGCCTGTCGCCCAGTAGGCAAGATGCTGCCGCTCAGGCTGGCGGCTTTCGACCGGGGTGACGAGCACGTCGCTCCCGCCGTCTGCGGCGACGAACTCAATCCACCCTTCCCACATACCGTCGGAGGCAAGTCGACCCACGGCTCGCGGGTAATACGAGCCAAACTCGTCAGTGACTGGCGTGGAGAACGAAGCGAGTACTTCAGCCATAGCGATCCTAAATACCCCCCCATGCGCCGTGCAATGCGGTTGCCGTTTGAGTCGCAACGTTACGGAAGCGTTAGCGTTGAGGAACAGGAATCCGATTCCAGACCTGATGCCCGCTGTTTCCCTCTGCGTTGAAGTTGCTCCAGACGAGCGTGTTGCCATCGGGCGCAACGCGGTACATCACGCGTTCGTCGACAACGCCTTTGGTCGCGCGCTCGCGATAGAGCGTGTTGCGATCGACCAACCACATCGCCACGGTCTGCCCCAGCCCGTTCGGTCCCTGCGGATTCGGGTAGATGTTCTTGCCGTCGAGTTTGAACCAGAACTCGCGGGCGTCGTCGGTGAAGACGTTCTTGTAGTCCACCTTCGTGGGCGGCCAATACAGAAATACCTCCTGCTTGATGCCGCCCCGCTCCGCCGTATAAATAACCGTCCCCGTGTCCTTGAAGCGATTCGCGAGCTTCAGCGCCGGATCGGATCGAGCGAAATCGATCCGCCACGCGCCGATGATCGGGAGCTTCGACGGCTCCGTCTTCTCGCCCCCAACGCGGTAGCTGCCAAAAAATCCGATCGCTGGCGCCTCCGGCAAGCTCTGCGCCTGGCCCTGTCGCCCCTCGCCTCCGCGGGCGCCGCGCGCTTCCTGGCCAAGCGCGGGCAACTGGCTGATGACAATCGCGGCGACGAACGTGACGATGAACAACTCCACGTAGCGGACGGCCCTGCTCATTTCAATCTCCTATCGCACAACCTTCGGAGGCCACGCCGGGCCGTGTGCCTTCTCGTACGTGTTCTTCAGGTGCACGAGATCGACGTTCCCCTCGTGACACGTGTCTTCGACGTCAAAGTCGGCCGCCGGCTGGAGCCGTTTCATCAATGCCGGCGAGGTCATCGTCCATGGACGCGTGAACACCTTCGGGTTATCGATCGTCATCGTCCACTTGATGGTATTCGCGTCGAGCATTTGAAAGCGCTCGACGATGTGCGCATCGGCGCCATGAAAGTCACCGCCAAGGGACATGCGCGTCTTGTCGTTGAAGTTCGTGCTGTCGACGACGAGCGTATCGCCCTCCCAGTGCCCGATTGGATCACCCAGCCACAGCCGAATTCCGGGAGGCAGGTGTTCCTTTCGATCCATTGGGACGATGCGGGTGATGTGCTGCGTCGCGTTGATGATGAAGTTGTTCCCCGAGAAGCGGTATTCCTGTGTGAAGCTGTGAATCCGGCCGACGTCGTAGAACTCGCAATGGCCGACTTGATCTTCGTAGCCGTTCGCGTCATCTCTCCGACGGTTGCGTTCCTCGAGCGCCCAGGGCTGATAGGGGATGATCCCGTCGGACGGGTCGATGATCAGCGTGTGCCCGCCGAGCACGCCAAAGCCGCCCGGATGCTCCTCGAGAATGACGGTGTGCGTGACACCACCGGGCGATCCGTTAAACGTTCCAGTGAGATCAGGATGACCGTCGGGCCGGCGCGGAATGGGTCCGGCCTTCGTCGCAGCGGCCCCCTCGACGCCGTCGACACCCGCCAGGCCGCCCGGACGCCCGAGCTGCCCGGCGATCGGGATTGCAGTCGCGGCGAAGATCATCAAAGACGCCAGTACCCCTCTCATCACTTTTCCTCGTCGAAATCTCTCGGCCACGTGTGGTGGATGCCGAGCTCGTCGAGCATCGCCGTGCACTCGTAATCGAGGATCCCGATGTCTTTTTGCCGCTGGATCGTCATTCGAATCGTCCACGGCCGCGTGAAAATCTTTGGATCCGTCATCGTCGCTTCATACTGCAACGTGTCGGCGTTGAGCGGCGTGTAGCGTTCGACGACCTGGAGCGCGTCGCTGTGGTAGTTGCCCGCCATGTCGAACCACGTATAGCTGTTGAAGTTCGCGAGGTTGATGACGAGCGAGTTCCCCTCGTAGCGAGCGCGCGCAAATCCCATCCAGGCGGTCTCGTCCTTCGGTACGGCCGCGGTGCCGTTGATGGGGATGACGCGCTTCTTGTGCGACCACTCGTAGACGAAGGTTACGTAGTCCGGCGTCTGGATGATCTGGAACGGCCACCCCAGATACGTCATGCGCGGAATGCCTGGGAGATAGCACTTCGCGAGCGGATCGGAGTTCTTCCACGGATCCGGATCCTTGGTCCCCGCGTAGTTCTTCTCGCGCTTCGCAAGCGCTTCAGGTTTATACGGAATTCTGCCGTCTGACGGATCGACAACGAATCCACGCCCGGCGGGGACGCCCGGCTTCGCGCCATGGTCTTCGAGGTCGTACTTGGCGAGATTCCATGCGCGCCAGACACCCTGCAGATCGGGCAGGCGTCTGGCCGGCGCCGACGTCTGTGCGGTGAGGTTTGGCGCCACCGAATGCGCGGTGGCTGCGACGGCGGCAACTGTAATCAACCACGTTAGGAGGCGGACGCGCATGCAATCCCCTGGAATCGGATCAGAGCTTGTCGTAAACGGCCTTCTGCGTGCTCGAGTCTCCGCTCTGGGTTCGGGTCTTTTCGACGGTCAGCTCGTTACCGCTGCGGTTCCACACTTCTTTGAAGTCGACGACGATGTCGCCGGCTGGCGACGAGAACGATCGCCGTGAGGTGATGACGAGCGTCGTCCCGTTCAACTTCGCTTCGCCGGTTTCGGTGATCCCTTCCGGCGCCTGGACGTTGACTTTGGTGCCATCGAGCTTGTAAACGGCCGACACCGGCTGCTGACGGACGCTCGTGGCAACGATCGAGATGTCGGTTGCCGACTGCTTCACCTCGAGCTGACTGGCAAACTGGATGTCGGGGGTGTTGCCGACGATCGCCCTGCTGCTCTTGGCCTGATTCAGTCTCCATGTGCCGGAGAATTCCGGCGCAGCCTGCGCGATCGAGATCGCCTGCGCGGTGAGCGTCACGGCGACACTCACCGCGATCGTCCATCGCCTCATAATGATCTCCCGCGCCTACGGTGCCTTCTCGTCGTTGACGAATTCCTTCTTCGCCTCAACGAGCGTGAAGCTGCTGGCGTTGACGGTGGGCGTGCCATCTTTGGCGAGGAAGCCCTTGATGATCACTTCCTGGCCGACGAAATCCTCTTTGCGCAACCCCTGCTTCATCAGCGTCGTAGGCCCTGCGCTCTCGACTTCCCATGTGACCACTTTACCGTCGGCGTTGGTCACGTCGACGTAGATGTGGGCATGCGGGTTCTGCCATCCGAGCTTGACGATCTTGCCCCTCAGCGTGATCGGCTTGTTGCCGTCGTAGGTGGCTGAGAACGAATGATGGGCCTGTAGCGACGCGGTCGCCAGCAGGATTCCGACGAAGATTGTTCCCAACGCGAGGATGACGCGCATATCGCCTCCTTGTCTCACCGGTCGGGCGAGGCGGGGATGAAATCGTGAGCGGATGCTACCATACGCCCGCCGCGACACGGGAGGCGCCATGCAATCTGCTCAAACGCGTCCAATTCTCTTCTGGCTCGCACTCGCGGCCACATTGTGCCTGCTGGCGACATGGTCGATGCGTTTGGCCGCGCAGGCAGCGCCGCCCCAGCCGCCCCAGCTGACCGAGCAGGTCTTCCGCAATATTCAGGTCCTCAAGGGAATTCCGATCGACACGTTCTTCGATGTGATGGGGATGTTCGCCTCCTCGATGGGCGAGGACTGCACGTTCTGCCACCTGAAGCAGTCCGTCTTCGACCATAACGCTTTCGGCGAGGAGACCCCGCGGATTCGTCGTGCGCGGCAGATGATCGCGATGATGAACACGATCAACGACGCGAACTTCGGCGGCCGGAAGATGGTGACCTGCTTCACCTGCCATAGGGGAAACAACACACCCGTGAACTCGCCGAAGCTGGCGCTTCAGTACGGAGAGCCCGAGGACGATCCGAATGTGATGAACTTCCCCGCCGAGACCAACATCCCCGCGGATCAGATTCTGGACAAGTATCTGCAGACGCTCGGGGGCGCCACGCAGCTCGCCCGAATCGCGAGCTTCACCGCGACAGGCACCTATTCGGGCTTCGATACCGATCATAAGGAAGTCCCCGTCGACATCTATGCGAAAGCGCCGAATCAGCGGACCTGGATTATTCACATGGCCGACGGCGACAGCTATCGCGTCTATGACGGCCGCAACGGCTGGTGGGCTGGTCCCGACGCCCCTGCGCCGCTCGAGACGCTGACGAGCGGCAATCTCGATCGGTACCGGCTCGAAGCGCTCGTGGCCTTTCCGGCGGGAATCAAGCAGTCGTTCGCTCGATGGAAAGTGGGGCGAACCGCCATTGACGATCGCCCGGTGCAGATCGTCCAAGGCACCAATCCCGGACTGCTGCCGGTGAACCTATATTTCGATACGAAATCGGGAATGCTCGTGCGGCTGGTGCGATGGAACGACACGCCAGTCGGTCCCGTGCCGACCGAGATTAACTACGACGACTATCGCGACGTCGCAGGCGTCAAGATGCCGTTCACATGGACGGTCAGTCAGACCTACATGCAGATGACGGTCAAGTTAATCGGAATTCGGCCGAATGTGCCGGTCGACGCCGCGAAGTTCGCGAAACCGGCACCAGCGACAAAGCGCTGAGCCGGGTTATCCGGACCTAAAGGTCCGCCCCGACAAGTACCCCTACCAAAGGTCCGCCCCTACGACGGTGAGTTGCTGCCGGCGCGCCTGATGGTACTCCTGCAATTTCGCGTTCGCCGCGGCGATCGTCCGGGCCTTGTCGGCGAGCATCGGCAAGGCGCGTCCCGGAAGCGCGGCGTACAGTTCGCCTTCTCCGAACTCGGTATACACACGGTTTCCAACGCAACCGGTACTCACCACCATCCCGCCGGCGAGCGCCGCGGGCACGGCCATACATGTGGGGCGTCCCAGGGTATTGAAATTCGCTGCAACGCCTGCGGACATCGCGGCTTCGTGCAGCCGCATCAGACTGGCGGCAGAGGCTACGAAAATAAGCACGTCGGGATCGACAGGCGTGTCGCCGAGCGGCGCATAGATGATGACGGCCGGTGTCTTTGGCAGGACGGGAATGCCAGGGACTTCTTCCATCCGCACGTAGCCGAGGTCCGCCATGAGGCCAAGCGTGTCGCCGAGATCGTTGGCGCGTTCGGCCGGCAGCGGAATGTTATGCGTGTAGGAGCCAATCGGGCAGTTGTAGTGATCACCCGGCACCGTGAAGAAGACGCGTCCGTCGGATGCGAGTCGCCAGAAGCTGCAGCCCGACGGCACCGATCCTCTGAATTCCGAAACTCCTGCCGGAGGAGTGTCAGCAAAGGCAATTGCGACCGGACGCCGCGTCAGGCCAAGTTCGGACGAGAGTTGTTGTTCGAGAGCACGATAGTCGTTCATCACGTCTGAGTCCTCCGGTCGTACGCCAACCCGCGATCCTACTTTAGAAATGGTCCACGATGTCTTGACATCGGTTACATCGGGTCCTATAGTCGCCGTCCACCAACGCGGAACCCGGGTCCAACGCGGAGGCTCTCATGCGTGGATTACGAACCGTCGCCTTGCTGATCGTTGTCGTTGCGGGATCGCCGGCAATCGTGCGTGCGCAGGCGTCGATCGCCGGCGTCGTTACCGACACATCCGGCGCGGTGCTCCCCGGCGTGACCGTCGAAGTTGCCAGCCCCACGCTCATCGAGCGCGTGCGTTCCGCCGTGACCGACGGGACCGGCCAGTACCAGATCATCAACCTGCCTCCGGGCGCGTACACAGTTACGTTCATGCTGGCGGGCTTCAATACGCTGAAGCGCGAAGGGATCGAGTTGACGGGCAACTTCACCGCAGCCGTCAGTGCGAGCCTGCGGGTGGGAGCGCTGGAAGAGACCATCACGGTCACCGGCGAAGCGCCGACGGTCGACGTTCAGAACACCGCACGGCAGCGTATCGTCGATCGCGACATCATCGAAAACATTCCGGCGGGTCGAAACATCTGGGCACTCGGGGCGCTCAATCCGGGCATCACGACGAACGTGCCTCAGGACGTCGGCGGCGCCGTCATCAACGCCACAACCGGCATGTCGTCGCACGGCGGCCGCAGCAACGACGGCTGGACGTCGATGGATGGCATCACGATGAACGCGATGGCCTCCACCGGCTTCACCACGCGGCTGATTTACAGCATGGCGAGCGTTCAGGAAGTCACGCTCGATTACTCGGGGAACACGGCGGAAGTGCCGACCGGCGGCGTGCGCATCAACATCGTCCCGCGCGAGGGCGGCAACGCCTTCAACGGAACGTTCTTCGCCAGCATTGCCACGCATGGGATGCAGGGAAGCAATTTCACCGATGACCTCAGAAATCAGGGGCTCCGGACGCCCGACGCCGTACGGAAGCTCTGGGACTTCAATCCGGGATTCGGCGGCCCCATCCGCCGCAACAAGGTGTGGTTCTACGTCTCCACCCTCTATTCAGGCTCGCAGCTCGATGTCGCCGACATGTTCTTCAACACAAATGCGAATAACCCAACCGCGTGGACCTACGAACCCGATCTGAACCGCCCCGCGTTCAAGGACACGCATTACTACGGCGGCGACGCGCGCCTGACGTGGCAGGTCAGCACACGCAACAAAATCGGAATCCTCGTCGCCGATCAGGCGGGCTGCACGTGTGTCGGCGTCGTGTCCGCGACCGTCGCACCGGAAGCCGACATCCGCGAGCGTTTTCCCATTCAGCGGCGGCAGGTGGTCGACTGGACATCCCCGGTCACCAATCGACTGCTGCTCGAAGCCGGCGCCGCAAACCATTTCGGCCGAAGCGTCCGGCTGCGCTCGGTCGATTCAAGCCCGCAGATGATCACCGTGAACGAACAGTCCACCGGACTTCGGTACCGGGCGGCGGACAACTTCCGGAATGGACCCAACCACGCGATTCACTTGCGATTCGGCGCGTCATACATCACGGGCGCGCACGCGTACAAGGCAGGTTTTACACACAGCCACGGCTATGAAGCGCGAGACACCAACGACGGAGACCAGCCGCTGACGTACCGCTTCAACGGCGGCGTCCCAAACCTCATCACACAGCGGGCGCTGCCGCTGTATGGTCAGGTCAACGTCGATCACAATCTCGCGCTGTACGCACAGGACAAATGGACGCTGCGCCGCATGACCGCGAGTTACGGTCTCCGCTATGACTACTTCGCCAGCAGCTTTCCCGAGCAACACGCCGGACCGGCGGTCCTCGCGCCAACGCGCGATATCACTCTCCCGGCGCAGGCCAACACCGCGTGGCATGACCTGAGCCCACGGCTTGGATTCAGCTACGACCCGACTGGCAAGGGGAAGACGGCGGTGAAAGTCAGTCTGAACAGGTATCTGCAGAATGAAGCCGCAGGCTCGCCGCTGGCGGCCGATCCGAGTCCACTCAACACGCTGGTCACGAGCACGACGCGGTCGTGGACAGACGGAAATCGCAACTTCATTCCCGAGTGCAATCTGATAAGTCCACTCGCTAATGGCGAGTGTGGCCCGATGGCGAACCCCGCGTTCGGCAGCGCGCGGCCGGGCGCCACCTACGATCGCGACCTGCTCCGTGGCTGGGACAAACGTACGGCAAACTGGGAATTCTCGGCGGGCGTTCAGCACGAACTGTTCGCGCGCACCTCTGTTGACGCCGCCTATTTCCGCCGGTCGTATCAGAATTTCTGGATCACCGACAACCGTGCCGTCAGCGCGTCGGACTTCGATCGCTTCACCATCACCGTTCCATCCGACGCGCGGTTGCCGGGCGGCGGCGGCTATCCGGTGTCAGGTCTGTACGATCTCAAACCGGAGACCTTCGGCCGGCCCGCGGACAACTTCGTCACGCTGGCGAGCAAATACGGCACACAGATCGAGCGATGGCACGGTGTGGACGTGAACGTGAGCATGCGGCCGCAGGCGGGCGTCATGCTGCAGGGGGGCGTCAGCGCCGGCAGCACGTTGACGGACATCTGCGATGTCGCCGCGAAGGTGCCTGAAATGCTGCTCGGCACAGCGACGCCGGCGAACGCGACGACACCGCAGGTGCTGGCCGTATCGACCAGCAACGCCGACGCCATTCGGAACCAGTGGATCCCTGCGCAGTTCTGCCGTCAGCGCTCGCCGTTTCTCACGAACGTGAAGTTTGCGGGGAGCTACACGATTCCGCGCGCGGACGTGCTCGTAAGCGGCACGTTCCGAAGCGTCCCCGGCCCGGAAATCTATGCGAACTACACGGCAACCAATGGTGTCATTCAACCGTCGCTCGGGCGGGTGCTGTCTGGCGGCGTAGCCAATCTTCCGGTCACCATCGTCGAGCCAGGAACGATGTACGGGGAACGTCTCAATCAAGTCGACGTGCGGTTCGGCAAGATTCTGCACGTAGGACGAACCAAGGCGGTCGTGAACCTGGACCTCTACAACCTCTTCAACGTCAATAGCGTGCTCACCGTGAACTACGCGTACGCGACGTGGCTGCGCCCGACGTCAATCCTGCTAGCGCGGTTCGCGAAAATCGGCGTGCAGGTCGATTTCTAGGTGTCAGGTATCAGGCATCAGAGATCAGGTTTCGGGTTCTTTCAGGTGGCAGGTGTCAGCTGTGAGGCGTTGTACCGACAGGTGATGGAGGCATTCATGCGTCGATCGGGAATGATTGCTGCGCTGCTCGTGATCTTCGTGCTTGGCGTACCCGCGATCGTGAGGGCACAGGCCTCGATCGCCGGTCAGGTGAAGGACGCATCCGGCGCGGTGCTGCCGGGCGTGACGGTCGAAGCCTCGAGCCCTGCGCTCATCGAGAACGTGCGCTCCGTTGCGACGGGCGGCACCGGCCAGTACCGCATCGAGCTGCTGCCTCCCGGTACATACAGCGTCACATTCGCGCTGCCCGGCTTCAGCACTGTCAAACGCGAAGGGATTCAGTTGACGGGCACGTTCACGGCCACGATTGACGCGGAACTGCGGGTCGGTGAGGTCCAGGAAACCGTCACGGTAACCGGCGAATCACCGATCGTCGATATCCAGAGCGCCAACAAGCAGCGCGTCATCGATCGCGACCTGATCGATAAGCTGCCGGCGGGTCGATCGCCATTTGCACAGATGGCGCTCATCCCGGGTGTGACCGTGAACGCCGCTAATCAGGATGTCGGAGGCGCAACACAGCTCTCCGGCGCCATCGCGATGCAGGTGCACGGGTCGACAGGCGCGTCGCAGTTGCTGATGGAAAACGGCCTGTCGACGGCGGCACTCGTCTCGCCTGCGAATTCTCAGATCACGTTCAACATGGCGGCATCACAGGAAATTGCGGTTGACTATTCGGGCGCGGGGGCAGACACCGCTGGCGGCGGCGTCAGGATGAACGTGATCCCGCGTGAAGGCGGCAACACCTTCAACGGCGTCCTGTTCATGAACGGAACCACCGAAGGACTCGGCAGCAGCAATTTCACGCAGCGATTGAAAGATGCGGGTCTCCGCACGCCGAACAGAATCCACAACATGTTCGACTTCAATCCGGGGTTCGGTGGACCGCTGCGCCGCGGCCGGGCGTGGTTCTATCTGTCAGGACGACGCGCAACCTCGTCGAAGTGGATGGCCGACGAGTTCTACGACAGGAATGCGAACAACCCGAACGTCTGGATCTATCAGCCGGACCTCAGCAAACCCGTCTCGAACGACTCCAACGTCAACGACGGCCGTTTGCGTCTGACGGTTCAGGCCGCGCCGAAGGTCAAGGTTGGACTCCTGTACGTACAACAGACGGCGCGCAACTGGCCTTCGATTCTCGACACCACAGGTGCGCCCGGCAGCACGCTGCTCGCGGTCGAAGCAGGCCCGTACCACTATTTTCCCGTCGAGCGGCAGGTCACCGGTGACGTCACGATTCCGTTGACGAACAACATGCTGATTGATGGCGCCGTGAAGACCACGTTCGAGCGCGCGATTCGCGATCCCGATCGCACGGTAAACCCCGCGATGATCAACGTGCTGGAGCAGTCCACCGGGCGGCAGTACCGGGCCCGCCAGTTCTTCATCAACCGCACGAGCGCCGTCTTCTACTATCGCGCCGCGGTTTCGTACATCACCGGCGCGCATTCGTTCAAATTCGGCGTCGGCGACATCTCGGGCAATACGTCCGAGCGCGACTGGGACATGAATCCGGTCAGCTATCGATTCAATAACGGCGTGCCGAACCAGATCACGATGCGTGCCTATCCCGTGCAATTTGTCGTGGATGTGGATCACCAGTTCGGCGCATTCGCGCAGGATCGATGGACGATCAAGCGGCTCACCATCAATGCGGGACTGCGGCTGGACTGGTTCAAGAACAGCTTCCCCGCGCAGTCAGTGGGGCCAGCACCCCTCGCGCCAGACCGTAACTTCACATTCCCGGACACTCCCGGACTGGACCTCAAAGACCTGAGTCCGAAACTGAGTGCGGCCTACGACCTGAACGGCAACGGCAGGACGGCGCTCAAAGTGAGCCTCAATCGCAACGTCGAACCGTACACCGTCGGAGGAATTGCCGGCGCGAACAACCCGATCGTCCGACTTGCGACGACGACGACCCGCTCGTGGACGGACGAGAACCGCAACTTCGTTCCGGATTGCAATCTGGTCGTGCTGACGGCCAACGGCGAGTGCGACGCTGTCGCCAACCGATTGTTCGGAAGCGCGGGCGCGCAAGCGAACTTCGATCCCGACGTGCTGCGTGGATGGGGAAAGCGGCTCTATAACTGGGAGTTCTCAGCGGGCGTCCAGCGGCAATTGATGACAGGCCTCTCCGCGGATGTCACGTATTTCCGCCGCTGGTACGGCAACTTCACCGTCGTCGACAACCGTTCGGTCACGCCCGCCGACTTCACGCAGTTCAGCGTCACGGTCCCCAGCGACTCGCGGCTGCCCGGCGGCGGCGGCAATGTGATCACCGGTCTCTACGACGTGAACCCCACGAAGTTCGGACAGACCGACAACATCACGACGTTTGCCAAGAACTTTGGCAAGCAGGTTCAGATGTGGAATGGTGTGGCGATCACGGTGAACGCGCGGATGCCGCACGAAATCATCCTGCAAGGCGGTCTCGATACGGGCACCGTTACGCAGGACGTGTGCGATCTTCGCTCGAAGGTACCGGAGTACACGGTCGCCGATCCGTACTCTGCTCCGGTTGTCGCGGCGGGGACGAGCACGTCAACACTGAATCTAGCAGGTCCGCTCGTCTGGCATTGCCATACTGAGCGGCCCCAAACGCAGCTGAAGCTGCTCGGGTCGTACACGGTCCCGCAGGTCGAACTGCAGGTCAGCGCGGCGCTCCAGAGCATTCCGGGGCCGGAGTTGAACGCGTTTTACACGGCGACCAACGCGCAGATTGCACCGTCGCTCGGCCGGAGTCTCTCTGGAGGCGCAGCGAACGTCTCTGTCAATCTGGTTGCGCCGGGAACGTTGTATGGAGAGCGGCTGAATCAGTTGGACGTCCGCCTCGCGCGGCCGGTCCGTCTTGGCCGAACGAAGACGACGTTTCAATTCGATCTGTATAACGCGCTGAACGTTGACACGATGACCGGTGTCAACACCAACTACGCGACGTGGCTTCGCCCGCAGGCAGTCATCCTGGGGCGCTTTGCGAAACTCGGAGTGCAGCTCGACTTCTGAGTCGTAGAGGCGGACCTTGTAGAGGCGGACGTTGCAGAGGCGGACCTTAAGGTCCGCCTCTGCGGTCAATGACTCGCGTCACCGCCGCGCCGTCGTCGTCGCCTTCGGTGGCTCCGGCGAGCGGGAGCTGACGTACGCGGCAATCGCGACCATATCCTGGATCGTCAGGTTGGCCACGACCGGCTTCATCAACTTCGCGCCGGGTCCGTTGCGGTTCCCCTTCTGGAAGTCGAGCATCTGCCGAACAAGGTAGCTCGGTGAGCGGCCGGCAATCGGCGGCATATCCGCATAGCCGGTGAGATCCGCACCGTGGCACGTCCCGCACGCGGCCGTGTTGCCGGCGACGATCTTTCCGCCAGCGAGTCGCGCGCCGCCGGTCGTGACGAGCGCTTCGCCTTTGGCGATGCTGCCCACAGGCACGTATGCGACAAACGGCGATTGAGAGTCGCGGAGCAGTTCGGTCAGGTGCGCATCCACCGGAACTTCGACGATGCGGTTGCCAATCGGTTCGACGCTCTTATCCTCGAGTGGGACCAGCATGCCGCCAAGAATCTGCGTTCGCGGTGCGGTTTTCGACTCAACCACTTTGATCCACGGCTTCAACCTCAACGAACCGAAATACTCCGCCGCCGTACGGATGTCTGCATCGGTCGCCTTCTTCGCCGTGTCGATCATCAACTGCGGCGGACGCATGTTCGGCTCCGAGGTTTTGCGGAGCCCGTTCTTGAAGTCGTTCACCTGCTGAACGAAGTACTCCGTCGGCAGACCCGCGATGCTCGCGTTCTCGGGCCGTCCGAGGCCGTTCGGGTAGTGACAATAGGCGCATGCGCGGACGCCTTCCGCGATGCGGCCGCGCCGGACGACGTCAGGCATCGGCGGGTGTTCGTCGGGATGCCAGTCAGGAACGTCGGAGGCGTTCCGCGCCTGCGTCAGCGTCATCCCGACGGTGCTGTTCGGCACGTGGAAAACGGTTCCATCGTCTTTGGGGCCTGGCACGCCGGCCGCGACCGGATACGCCCATCCAGGAATACCCGGCGCATTGGTGACCGCAGCCGCGTTCTGCTGCTGTTGCTGCTGCTGCGCCTGCGGCACCACCACGAAGGACGCGAGCGCGATCGTCGATGCCGCGATGATTCTCATTGCCGTCTGCCTCGTATTCTGCGCCCTTACTGAGTTCCCGCAGCGGCCTTCATGAAGTTCATGTGCTGCTGCGCCTGATTGAGGCCGCCTTCGGGCTTGTTCCAGCTAATCTGCCCGTTCTTGTCGGCGTCAACGCCGGTCGTCAGCTGCTCGGCCTTGGTCTGCATTTCCGCCGCGAGCTTCTGCGCTTCTTCCTGAGACGTCGACATCCGGATCTTCTGCGCAAGCGCGACAACCTCGTCCGACATCGCAACGACGTTGGTTGCGGCGGTGGTGACGTGCATCGAGTGCGTCTTCACCATGTCGTTGGCGTTGGCTGCGTTGGCGGCGAACCCGGCATGTTGCGCGACGCCCTGCGCCGCTTTCTTCACGCCATAGCCCTTACCGGGACCCTGCGCGACGATCGTCGGGTCGATCGCGTTGATCACGTGTCCGGCGTGCGTCTGAATCATCTGCAGCGAGGTCGCCTTGGCGGCCAGCGCCGCATGGTCGGCGGCAACCTTCGCTTCAGCCATGGCCGTAGGCAGCAGGCCCATGTTGTCCGGCGTGCCGTTGAAGCTGTCGAGGACGTGACCGATGTGAGTCTGGGCGGTTGCGCCCTGTGCTGAGAGCCCCGCGTGCCACGCGCCGAACACCAGGAGGGAGATAGCGAGAGCGATGGACGTAACAGTACGCACGGTGCACCTTCCTTCGTGACGTGTGGGGCCTGTGCACGCTCACAGGCCCCAGTGGAACACGAATTATAGGCGCATCCGCGACGTTACGGCGTTGCGACGTGCCACACCATACCGCGGCCGTCACCAGCCTTGTCGCCGGCGGCCTTGTCCATCGCGAAGTAGTAGAGTGGCTTCCCTTTGTACGCCCACTGCTTCGTGCCGTCGTCTCGCGTGATCACCTTCCAGTCGCCCATATCCTTGGCGGTCGCCCCGGCTTTCAGCACGGGCCAGTTGTTCAAGCAGTTGCCCGTACACGCCGACTTGTTTGGCTCTTTGTCGTTATCGAAGGTGTAGAGCGTCATCCCCTTCGCGTCGGTCAGAATGCCGCCGGTGGCCTTGACGTCGGACGGCATGTTCTGCGCGGCGGCATAGCCGGCAATCATCAGAGCCAGGATCGCTGACGCAACGATGGTCATTGCTCTCATAGTGTTCTCCTGAGGTGTGCAACGTTCTTCCGGGGGGCGGGTATGAACGTGTAAGTGGCGCAGATTATAGGTCTTTTAGGGCGTCTTGACACGCTCTCGCTTCCGGCTCTAGTCTCCCGGCCCTGCATACTCTGCCGTAGTAGTTATCTGGACAGCGACTGGGGGGAATGATGAAGGCAAGTTTGAAGGGAGTCGTGCTCGCCGCCACTGCCCTGCTTCTTGGCGCCGTGTCGGCTTTCGCACAGCAGGCAACCATCACAGGAACCGTTACCGATACGTCCGGCGGCGTGCTTCCCGGCGTGACCATCACCATCATCCACGAGGAAACGGGCAATACCTTCGAAGCGGTGAGCGACGCGCAGGGCCAGTTCCGAATTCCGGTCCGCGTCGGCGCCCACCGACTGACCGCGAGTCTCTCGGGGTTTCAGACAATTACCCGCACGGGACTGCAGCTGTTGTTAAACCAGACGCTGGCCGTCACGCTGCAACTCGGGCCGGCCACGCTGACCGAGACGGTCACCGTCACCGGCGAGGCGCCACTCGTCGATACGAAGGAATCCACCGTCGGCGCCAATATCGACCCGCGGCAGGTTCAGGATCTGCCGATCAACGGACGTAACTGGATGGACCTGACCCTGCTGGCGCCCGGCGCACGGCGCAATGAAGGCGGCGGCCTCGTGCAGAACCGCCAGGGCTATGCGCAGACCAACGTCGACGGACAACAGATCACGACGAACTATCACTCGACGCCGGACAGCGAGCAGCCGCAATTCAGCCGCGATGCGATCGCCGAATTCCAGGTTGTCGCCAATCGCTTCGATGCGACGCAGGGACGCTCCTCCGGAATGATCGTCAATGCCATCACCAAATCGGGCACCAATGCGCTCACCGGCACGTTGGGAGGTTATTTCCGCAACGATCGGTTCAATGCCGAAGATCCGATCCTTCATCGCGTGTTGCCGTACTCAAATCAGCAATTCAGCACGACTGTAGGCGGTCCCATCATTCGCGACAGGCTGCACTTTTTCGCCGCCTACGAGTTCGAGCACGAGCCGCGGACGTTCAACTCCAACAGTGCGTACCCGTGGCTGAATCGGGAGATCACCTATCCGAAGAAGCAGCACACGGCAACCCAGCGCATCGACTGGCAGCTCACACCGCAGATGCGCGTCGTCGGCCGCACGACGCAGTTCCACACCGATTTCTATAACGGTGGGAGCCCGACCAGTCCCGTCGGCGGTACTCGCGGACGCATCGCGCCGCAATACTTCGGCACACTGACACAGGTGCTCGGCACGAACGCGATCAACGAGATCAAGATCGGGCGCACCGATTATGAGCGGCGCGATCAGCCGGACGTGCGGTGGAAGGGCGGCGACTTCCCGTACCATCCGTCGCTGCATGGCGGCTCGCTCATCACGCAATTCCAGGGTCTCACCATCGGAGCGTCGCCGCTGAACATCTTCCAGGACAACACGTCGGTCCGCGACGACTACTCCACCGCGTTCAACCTCAAGGGGCGGCACGACGTCAAAATGGGCGCCGAGTACATCAAGTTCCACAACGCGTTCATCTGGTGCCTGCGGTGCGACGGTGTCATCGATGCGACGGCCGGTCCGGCGCCGAGCGCTGCGCTGATCCAACAGATGTTTCCGAATGTCTATGACGCGTCGACGTGGAACACGGCGCCGCTGGCCACGATGCGGACGGCGGCGGGCGCGCCGTTAGTCAGGTTCGTGCAGTATTCATCGTCGGACACCGAGCACCGCTACGACGTGACGCGGCATATCTGGGGCATGTGGCTGCAGGACGACTGGAGCATCACGAACCGACTGACCCTGAATCTGGGAGTGCGGTACGACCTCGACTCCAACGGCCACAATGAGAAGACCAAGTTCCTCCCATGGCTCCCCGGCGGGCTGCCGATTGAGAAGACGAACTTCGCGCCGCGCACCGGTTTCGCGTTCAAACTGGACGACCGAACGGCAATCCGCGGTGGCTACGGACTGTTTTACGCCTTTGCGCCAAATGACGGCGTGCAACAGACCGAAGGATACCTGCACCGGTTCGAGAACCAAATCACCTATGACGGCACCGCCGACTTCACCACCGTCAGCGACAACTTCTTCGGCTGGTTCCACGGTCCGAAGCCGAGCTTCCAGCAGTCGCTTCAGAACGCGTGCGACGTCGTCAACCGCACGACGAACTGCGCGTTCCGGTCGTTGACGCAGGAGATCAACTACCCGGGCCGCAAGACGTCTTATTCACACCAGGCTTCGATTGGCGTGCAGCATCAGATAGGCACGCAGGCGTCGCTCGAAGTGAATTACTCGTATACGGGCGGCAGACGTGAGGAACCGACCACTACCGTCAACGCCAACCTGACATACGACCGCGCCACGGGTGCGAACATTCCGTTCACCAATATCCCGGCACGGCCCTTCCCGACGTGGGGCACGGTGAACTTCGAACTGCTCGACGGCTGGTCGAACTACCACGGAACCGACGTTACTTTCACCAAGCGGTTCAGCCATCGTTGGCAAGCGAATGCCACCTACACACTCGCGTTCTTCAAGGATGCGAACCCTCAACGCGACCAGTGGTATCTCGGACCTGACGGCATCGTCGCGCGCCGTACGCTCGATTTCGCGCTCGCGAAGGACCTCGGGGGCGAGTACGGGTACGCCGCCGACGATCAGCGTCACCGCGCGAACGTCAATGGCGTTGTCGATCTCGGCTACGGATTCCAGGTGAGCGGCATCTACTTCTATGGATCGGGAATGCGCTTCGCGGTCACGGACGGCACCGATCGCCGCAGCGAAGGCGGCAGCGGAGAGAACCGGCTTCGCGCCGACGGCTCGATCGTGCCGCGCAACAGTCTCGTGGGCCAGCCGATCCACCGCGTGGACGTCAGGCTCCAGAAATCGTTTCCGATTGTCAGCAAGGTGAAGATCGACGGCGTGATCGAGACCTACAACCTGTTCAATCATGCCAACTACGGCGGCTACACGACGAATATGGCGAATGCCAATTTCGGCAAGCCGACCCAGAGTACCGCGATCGCGTACCAGCCACGCATGCTGCAGCTGGGCGTGAAATTTACGTTCTGAACGTTCGGATCGTTCGAGTCGTTCGGACCGTTCATTCGTTCGCCCGGGCCGCCGGAAGAGGCGCCCGGGCGTTTTCGTTTAGGATCCGTTTCATGAAACGCGTCGCTCTTTTCTTGTCCCTCGCGTTGCTGCTCGCCGGCAGCTTCACTACCGGTATCGTAGGGGCCGACCTTAAGGTCGGCCCCTACCCGTCATTGCAACAGTCTCAAACGGCAACTGCCTCGCCGTGGTCTGCTGACATCGGCGAGATTCGACGCACCGCGGCCCTGATTCCCGGGCGCAAGGCGTCGCGCATCAACGTGCTGAAGTTCGCCGAGAGTCATCGCACGAAGAACTTTTCGGTCAAGGGCGAACCGACGACCCCAAGCGTGCAGGCGAGAACCGTTTTCCAGGTCGTGTATCCAGACGGCTATGTCATGGTCGATGCGGGAATGGACGAACCCATGCACAAGCAGATCGGGCGCGGCGCCGAGGAGCCATACTTCGCTAAACAGGCGCAGCAGGTTGACAAGGCGTTGCGCGGCGCTCGCGCCATCATCTTCACGCACGAGCACGGGGACCACGTCACGGGCGTCATTCGCACACCGTACCTGTCTGAGCTGGCGCCCAAAACGATCCTCACCCGCGCGCAGGTGCGGACGTTGGAGACCACGCCGCAGTTCCCCGACCTGCGCATTACGGAAGAGCAGGCACAGCGTTATCACATCATTGACTACGACCGTTACATGGCGTTTGCACCCGGTTGGACCCTGATCAAAGCAGCAGGTCACACACCCGGGTCTCAGATGATGTTCATCGCGGTCGATTCGGGACGCGAGTATCTCCTCATCGGCGATGCCGCGTGGCACATGGACGGCGTCCGCAAACTCAGTGGCAAGGACGCGCCATGGATTGTCGAAGACACCGCCCCGGTCGGCGATCAGTTGAAATGGCTGAACACCCTATCGAAAACAGAGAACAATCTCGTCATCGTCGCAAGCCATGACGATGACGAACACAAGGAACTGATCGCGCGCAAGCTCCTCGGGGGAAAGCTGGAATAATCAGGGACGACGCGGGCGGCGGGCGGAAGTTCTCGCGCGTCGCCTGGGCGGACGCGGCAGGTCGGGGAAAAAATCGAACAGGTCCATCAACTCATTTCCATGTACATCGCGAACCAGTTGTGGTGTGCGCGGGTTCGGCGGCGCCGCCACGCCACGCTCGGGCGGCGCGACGGCGACCGGCTCCGGCGGTCGGGGCTGCGCCAGTGGGTTCCCACGCGGCGTGCGTGGCACGCCGCGCTCCGGCGGTACCCTGCTGATTTTTTTCATCATTGCGCCGCGCTCGATCGCGTATACACTGCGTCGGATTATTACAGGCGGCAGGAGGCAGGTGGCAGGCGCCTCCTGCCCTGCCGACTGCCATCTGCGACTTTGATATGTGGGCAGCCAATTTGCGTTGCCCGCCGCTCGTTGCGAGCCGAGCTCGCGAAGGAGGAGTATGCCACCACGTGGCAAGAAGAAGAGCAAGGGGAGCCGCAAGAAGAGCGCGTCGCGCGGCCGAAAATCTACCGCCGCCCGCGCCGCTAAGCGCTCGACACGCTCGCGGGCACGCGCGTCACGCAAGACCGGTGCACGAAAGAGCGCGGCTCGAAAGGGAGCGGCCAAACGCAGCACGAAACGGAGCAACACGGGCCGCAAGGCTTCGCCGACTCGCCGCCGCGCGGCAGCAGCCACGGCAGCAGGAGCCAGTGAGCCGTCCAAGTTTGGGGGCGCCATGAGCGACGAAGCCGCCGGCCATGAAGACATCGACACGCTCGGTAATGACGAGCTGATGGAAGAGGCGGACGTCGACCTCGGCGGGGACGAAGGCGGAGACGACGACCTCGAGGGAGTCTAGGCACAGAACTCGCAGCTGATCTTCCCGAAGGAGGGAGGAGGAATCATGCTGCAGTTTGCACTGCTGTTCCTCGTCGTCGGCATCATTGCCGCCGTCCTGGGCTTCACGTCGATTGCGGGCGCATCGTTGGCGATCGCGAAGTTTCTGGCCGGCCTGTTCCTGGTGTTGTTCGTCCTGTTCTTGATCCTTGCGATAGCAGGTGTTCGCAAGGTGTTCTAAGTGTTAGGGTGCAGGTTGCAGAGGGCAGGTGGCAAAATGTCACTTGCTGGCCTGCGACCTGCCCTGCCTCCTGCCACCTAGGTACAATTAAGTCCTTTGCGAACGGCTGCCCTGAGTGTTCTCGCGGTCGTGCTCGTACTCGTCTGCGGGCCGCACGCGCAAGGTACGGCACCTGCCTCGGCGTTGACACTGATCACGCGCGAAGCCCGACGTCCCGTTGCTTCGACAATCCTCAACGGCCAGGAATTCATCGGCCTCGATGATCTCGCGGCGCTGTTCATGTTGGCGGTGCGGGAGGACGCACTGGCCGGCGGCGTCACGGTGACATACAAGGGACGCACCATTGTCGCGTCCGCCGATCAACCCATGGCGTCGATCAACGGTCGTGTCGTCACGCTGCCGGCGCCGATTGCGCGCGCCGGGCGGCGTCTCCTCGTGCCGCTTGATTTCATTCCACGTGCGATTGCACCTATCTACGATTCGCCAATTGAGCTGCGCCGCGCGTCGCGACTGTTGATCGTCGGAAATGCGCGCGTACCGCGAGTGGCGATTCGGCTCGAGGCGGCCGGGCCGCCAACGCGCCTCACGCTGGACGTTGTTCCTCCGCTGCCCGTGATGACCGCATCCGATGCGGGCCGGGTGCTCGTGCGCGTCGATGCTGACGCGCTCGATATCGCGACGACGCCGGCCGGTGCCGGATTAATCGATCAGATTCGGACGGGCGACCAGACGACAACGATCGCGATTGCACTCAACGCGCGCGCCGGCGTGCCGCGGATCTCCAACGTGACCACAAACGAAAGCACGCGCGTCCTGGTGGAAGTGCCGATCGCCGCACAGCAGGAGTTGGCGGCACCCACCCCGACGCCGGCGCCGTCGCCACCGCCCGCGCCTGTGCCACCAGAGGTGCCGCCGGCTCTGCTCGGCGCGCGTACCGCGAGGCTGCAGACGATGGTCCTGGATGCCGGCCACGGCGGGGAGGACAACGGCGTGCGAGGACCGAAAGGCACGCTCGAAAAACAAGTCACCCTCGACGCCGCGCGCCGGCTGAAACGACTCGTCGAATCGCGGCTCGGCGTCCGCGTCGTGATGACCAGAGATGACGACCGCGCCGTCTCGCTCGATGAGCGCGACGCGATCGCGAACAACAGCAAGGCCGACCTGTTCCTCAGCCTGCATGCCAACTCTTCTCCTTCGGCATCGGTCAAAGGAACGGAGGTGTACTACCTGCGTCTCGATCGCGCCGGGGAAGAAGCGCGCCGAACCGCCGCAGCAACCGAGCTGATTCTGCCCGTCGTCAGTGGAATTACTCGTCCGATCGACATCATCCCGTGGGACCTGGCACAGGCCTCACACGTTGACGCCTCGTCCCGGTTCGCGTCGATGCTGGAGGAGGAGCTCGAGAAGCGTGTTCCGGCGGGGCCACGGCCGCTCCAGCAGGCGCCCATGCGCGTACTGAGCGGCGCCAACATGCCGGCAGCCCTCGTCGAGATGGTGTACCTCACCAACGGTGAGCAGGAACAGCGCGTGAAGTCCGACGAATTTCAAGGCGCCGTCGTAGAGGCGATGTACGGGGCCGTCGTACGGTTCAAGACCTATCTCGAGGCGCCACCAACACCATGACTCGCACCCGATGGCTCCAGGTTGGCGGAGTCGTTCTTGTCTTCGCCGTCGCGGCGTGGATCGCGTCGAGCATCCTCGAGCGCGTGGTTTCTCCGGCGCCCGCGCCGTCTACGGCACCATCGCCAGCCGCGCCTGCGGCAAGTGTGCCGCACATCATCGCGACGCTCTATTACGGGACACCTGACGGGCAGGCGCTCGCCGCCGTGAAGCGTGAAGTGCCGCTCGGTGAGGGTCCCCGCGAACAGGGCCGACAGATCCTGCAGAGTGAGCTCGAAGACGCCCCTGCGCCGTATCTGTCACTCATCCCGCGCGGCACAACCTTGCGTGCGTTTTACATCACGGACCGGGGGGATGCCTTCGTCGATCTGAGCGCCGAGGCATCGACACTCCACCCGGGCGGGTCGACACACGAACTGTTGACCGTCTACGCCATCGTCAACGCGGTGACCGCAAACCTTTCCTCGGTCGAGCGTGTGCAAATTCTCATCGACGGCCGGCAGGCTGACACGCTGGCGGGTCATGTCGACCTGCGACGCCCGTTCGAACGAGACACTGTGCTGGTACGCGAGACTAAGGGAACTCAGTAATCAGTGACACCCTATGAGATCTGACGGACGGCTCGACGAACAGCTTCGCCCGACACGCATCACACCGAACTATCTGCTTCACGCTGAAGGCTCGGTCCTCGTCGAATCGGGGAAAACGAAAGTGATCTGCACGGCAAGCATCGAGGATCGCGTTCCACCGTTCCGGCGGAATTCGGGGAGGGGATGGGTCACCGCCGAGTACGGCATGCTCCCGCGCGCCACGAGCACGCGGACGCAGCGCGAGTCGTCGGCAGGCCGCGTCGGCGGGCGGACGCAGGAAATCCAGCGGTTGATCGGTCGATCGCTGCGCGCGGTGACAAAAATGGAGGAACTGGGCGAGCGCACGATCACGCTCGACTGCGACGTCATTCAGGCCGATGGCGGCACCCGGACCGCTTCCATCACCGGCGCATTTGTCGCGCTTGCCCTCGCGATCAAGAAGATGCGCGAGCAGGATCTGATTCGCACGGTCCCCATCGTCGATTACGTTGCCGCCACGAGCGTGGGGATCGTCGAAGGGATGCCGATGCTCGATCTCGCCTACGCTGAGGATTCAAAGGCCGACGTCGACATGAACATCATCAAGACCGGCGCAGGGCTCTACACTGAAGTCCAGGGAACAGCGGAAGCGATGCCATTTGGACGAGAGGCATTGAATCGGCTGCTCGACCTTGCCGACACCGGCATCCGTCAGCTCATCGCACTGCAGCGAGGACTCGTGGGCAACATTCTCGGCAAGTAGGTGCGCACCCTTCTCGTCGCGACGACCAATCCAGGCAAACTGCGCGAAATCCGACAGGTGATGTCGGAGGTCCCCATCCGTCTCGTCAGCCTCGCCGATCTGCCACCAATCGAGGAGCCGGAAGAGACGGGAACAACATTCCAAGAGAACGCCCGTCTGAAAGCGCACTATTACTCAACTCGCAGTGGGCTGTGGACCGTCGCGGAGGATTCCGGCCTCGTCATCGACGCGCTTGACGGCGAGCCGGGCGTGAAGTCCGCTCGCTTCCTTCGCGCCGACGCCACTTATCCGGAACGATTCGCTGAAATCTATCGGCGGCTCGATGCACAGCGCGACAAGCCTCGAACAGCTCGATTCGTCGCGGCGCTTGCAACCGTCGAAAACGGCAAGGTCATTTACGAGACCACAGGTGTTGTCGAAGGCGCGATCGCCGACGCCCCACGCGGGAGCGGCGGGTTCGGATACGACCCGATTTTCTTGTATCCCCCCTACGGCCGGACCCTCGCGGAAGTGACGGAACCCGAGAAGGTTGGGGTCGCGCATCGCGGGATCGCGTTCCGACATTTCGCGGATTGGATCAATTCTCAAGAAAAACCGCGTACGTGAAATCACTTTCGACTTACTTTTCCACTTCTCGACTTCTTCCACTTTTCCACTTCGTCGAAGGGAACGATGAACGGAGAACGATGGGTTGTTCTCCGTTCGTCACCCAGAGTCTGGCCGCGGACGCTATTTCGTCCGGGAGTTCAAGGGCAGGGCGTGTTGGCTGGTCGGCCTTACGGCTCGTGAGGAAGGAAATGCACCGACCGGCCTGGCAGGTTCAACTCGTCAGTCCGAGTGGCTCGCGCCTGATCGGACCGCATGAAAGCGCCGTCCCGAGTACGGGACAAAAACTTTGCATCGACTAACGCACCGAGCAGCGCATCGCAGGCGGCGCGGTCGAGGCCCCAGAGCCGCTGTGCCTGCGCCGTCGTCAACCGCAGTCCGGGCATCTCGATGTACTCGCCCTGGACGCGTCGCAGAACGTCGTCAAGCGGCTGCTGTGCTGGCATTTACGTGACTCCCCGTTCCAATTTCAGTAGTGGTCGCAGTAGAAAAAGCAACGCACATGCCACAGCAGCTCAAGTGAGAACGGCTCTGTGCATGCTTCGGATCGCTCCGGAAAACCACCGCTTTCATGTCACAACGCTGCGGCGATTCCGGCGCGCCGATGTTTTAGGGCATCAGAATCCTGTATAGCCAGTGACGTACTCTTGAGCGGATCTGTAGGGAAACTGGTCAACAAATTCTTTCGCCTCAGATTCTTGCCGTCCCGGTTCGTCTCATCCGCTAATCGTTTCCACACGAGGCATTTACGTTGCACTCGCCGGTGATCCGAGTCGAGGAGACAACATATGACTATGAATCTCGAACTGCACCGCAGCGATGAAAGCATCTGGGACCGGTCCGACGATCGGTTCAACTGGGATACCGAGCGATGGCTGCTTGGAGCGGCCGCCGGTGCGTTTCTGTTTGCGGGCCTCCGCGTCCGATCGCTGGCCGGCTTGGCGCTGATTCTTGGAAGTGGCGCGCTCGCCTGGTGGGCTTCGTCAGAAATGGATCAGCGTCGGCACCGGCGCGGACGTCTGCGCGCAGTGATGCCGGTACGCAGGTCTCAAGATCCAATCGTTGAGGCGTCCGAACAATCGTTCCCCGCCAGCGATGCGCCTGCATGGACGCCGACGACCGGCAACACCACGACGACGCCCGCGAAGCCGGGCACGCGCCGCCAGGCGCAGTAGGAGTCTTCCATGGCCGTCCTGCTGGCCCACCTGAACGTCCCGCTGACGTGGCCGGAGGTTCTGAAGCGCACAACTCGGGAGGCAATAGCGGACAACATCATGGGGATGTCCGCGCAGCTGGCGTACTACTTTTTCTTCTCGCTGTTCCCTGCGTTGCTGCTGCTGATTGCCATCGCAAGCTACTTTCCCGTACAAACGCTTGTCGACGAAGTATTCAAGTCGATGAGCGGCTTTGCGCCGCCCGAAGGGCTACGCATCATCACTGATCAGATCCAGAAGATCAGGGATGCGAAGCCCGCGGGGCTGCTTACATTTGGCGTCGCAACCGCCGTATGGAGCAGCTCGTCGGCCATGACGGCGATCATCAGCACGCTGAACAGCGCATACGACATCGAAGAAGGTCGTCCGTGGTGGAAAGTACAGCTGACAGCAATCCTGCTGACGATCGGTGTTGCGCTGTTCATCCTGATCTCGTTTGCCCTGGTGATTGTCGGTCCGACGCTCGCCGAAAAGGTCGCGGACTGGGTGCATCTGGGCGCCGCTTTCGAGTGGACGTGGAAAATCCTGCAATGGCCAGTCGTCTTCGCGCTCGCGTGCACCGGCATCGCAATGATTTATTACTTCGCGCCGGATGCCGAACAGGACTGGGTGTGGCTGACGCCTGGTTCCTTTCTTTCGACAACGCTCTGGTTACTGGCGTCGCTGGCGTTCAAGTACTACGTCGTGAACATCTCGTCTTACGCCGCAACCTATGGCGCCCTCGGCGGCGTAATGGTGTTGATGTTGTGGTTTTACATCTCGGGCGCGGTCATTCTGCTCGGCGCCGAGATGAATGCCGAGATCGAACACGCGTCACCGTACGGCAAGGAACCGGGGGAGAAGGTGCCGGGCCAGCGGCGCGTCATCGGGTCGGCGGCCATGCGTGCATGGATCGACAAACGACGTGGTCGTGGTAGGAAACCGCCCAGTGCTGACGATGTAAAGAAAGTGACAGAGCAGGGCGTCGCCCGCGGTGCGTCCGCAGGCGAAAAATAGGAGTGGCGGGATCGACTAGCTTCTGGGCATCACCGTGGCGGTCGCTCAGTTCTGGATGACGCTGAGGGCCTTGCGAAAGACGCGCACCTGATCAATGGTCATACCCGAGTCGGAGTCAGGTGACGCCCGACTCACGCGTCGGCAGTGCTGATGTGAGTCGGGTCGTCACCTGACTCCGACTCGGAGGCCGGGTATGACTGCCATTTCGAGAAGAGTTCTGATCGGACGCATCGGCGCGGTCGTTGGCGCTGCCGCCTTGACGCCGCGCTCCGCGACCGCGCAGGGTGCCCAGGCGGTGCCTCCCGCCCCGCCGTTCGACACACATCGCGACTACCGCCCCAATGCCGAACCGGTCAGCTATCCAGATCCCGACATCATCACCGTGGATCCTGCGTTCAATGGGCTTCGCGTCAACAACACGGCGATTCACCGGCTGTGGACCGGCGGGATGTGGTCCGAAGGGCCAGCGTGGTGCAGCCAGGGGAAGTACCTGGTGTGGAGCGATGTGCCGATGGGCGTGCAGCGCCGATGGATTGATGACGACGGTCGCGTGACGGTGTTCCGGAATCCGTCGAACAACAGCAACGGCAACACGTTCGATTTCCAGGGCCGGCAGGTCACCTGCGAGCACACCGGCCGCCGCATCGCCAGGTACGAGCACGACGGTTCGATTACGGCCATTGCGGAAACCTATATGGGCCAGCGTCTCAACTCGCCGAACGACGTTGCGCCGCATCGCGACGGCAGCTACTGGTTCACCGATCCACCGGCGGGATTCACGTTGTACGAGGGAGCGCCGGAAGTAGCAGGTGCTCCAAGTAATGATGGCCGGTACAACTCACGTGCCGGACAACCGATTGGCGTCGGCGGCGCCAAGCGCGACATCGCGATGGCGAACGTCTACCGCGTCGATGGCCAGAGCGGGCGCGTGGACATGATGATGAGCGCAGCGAACCTACCGGGAAATCCGAACGGCATCGCGTTCGCGCCCGACTACAAGAAGGTGTACATCGTCACCAACGGAGTCGTGCACAGCTTCGACCTGGGCGCGGACAACAAGCCGTCGAACCAGAAGGAATTCAGCAACTTCATGGTGGACGGCGTGCAGTGCCGCACGGACGGGATCCGTGTCGACGTGAACGGCAATTTGTGGTGCGGCGCCAATGCGGGCCGTAATCTCGGCTACAGCGGTGTAACGGTGTGGTCGCCGGAAGGACGCCTGCTCGGGCGCATCCGGCTGCCGGAAACCTGCGCGAACCTGGCGTTCGGGGGACCGAAACGAAATCGGCTGTTCATGACCGCCGCGCAGTCACTCTACGCCGTCTACGTCAATACGCAGGGGGCTTCGCCGGGCTAGGTCCTAAATGCCCAAGGCTCAAGGCTCAAGGCCCAATGCTCAACGCGTTGTTCAATTGGCCAATTGAACAAACATTGCGCATTGCGCTTTGGGCATCGAGCATTGAGCATTAAGACGTCAAACCATCCGAAGCCGAACTTTCCGTACCGCGTGATCGCGTCCTTTCTCGAGCACGAGATGGGCGCGCTCACGCGTCGACAGCACGTTCTGACGCAGGTTGACCAGATTGATCGTTTCCCAGATCCGCCGCGCGGTGGATTCTGCTTCGGAGTTTGTCAACGACGCGTACCGGTGGAAGTACGAGGACGGGTTCTGAAACACCGTGCCACGCAGTTTCAGGAACCGTTCGATGTACCACTGCTCGATGTCCGACTCATTCGCGTCGACGTAAATCGAGAAATCGAAGAAGTCCGACACGAACATCGTCGGCGACTTCTTCTGCTGCGATCCGGTCTGCAGCACGTTCAGCCCCTCGACGATCAGAACGTCGGGCTGGCGGACCGTCTGGAAATCGCCGGGCACGATGTCGTACGCCAGGTGCGAGTACATCGGCGCCGCGACTTCCGGCAGGCCGGATTTGACATCGGCCAGAAACCGCAGCAGCCGGCGAACGTCATAACTTTCGGGAAAACCTTTCCGGTGCGCGAGCCCCTGTGCTTCGAGCGCGCGCTGTGGAATCAGAAAGCCATCCGTGGTCACCAGATCGACCTTCGGGTGGCTTGGCCAGTGTGACAGCAGCGCTTTGAGCACTCTGGAGGTCGTGCTCTTGCCGACCGCGACGCTCCCGGCGACGCCAATGATGAAGGGAATGCGCAGCTCGGCCGATCCGCCGAGAAACGTGCTCGTCGCGGCGTGCAGGCTCTGCGTGGCGCCGACGTACAGGTTCAACAGACGCGACAACGGGAGGTACACGTCGCTGACTTCGTCGAGCGAGACGCGTTCGGTGACGCCGCCGAGTGGACGCAGTTGCGCCTCTGACAGCGGCAGCGGCGTGGCGGCGCGGAGCCGCGCCCATTCCGCGCGCGTGAGATCGACGTAACGGGAGATCTCGACCTTGTCGCGTGGTACCGGCACCGGCGGTATTGTAGAACCGCTACAACCGCAAGAACATCGCGAACGCCATCGAGAAACCGATCACAATCACGACACGGCGGACCGCCGTGCGGCCCATACGCCGTGCGAGTCCCGCAGCCGCGACACCTCCGATCATGGCGCCAACGGCCATTACCACGGCGTCGGGTGCGCGCACCATGCCCGCCAGGATGAAGTACCCGGCAGCCACCGCATTGATGAACACGGCAAGCAGGTTCTTGATGCCGTTCATCTGAAGAATGTCCTCGTGGCCGAGTACTGCCAGGGCAGCGAGCATCAGAATGCCCATGCCGGCCCCGAAATATCCGCCGTACACGCTGACAAAGAACTGAAAGATCATCGCCGTGGTGAACCAGAACGACCCATGGTGGTCAGGGGCCACGTTCAGCATCTTCTGCACGCGATCCTGCAGGGCAAACAGCACCGTCGCAAACAAAATCAGCAGCGGCACCAGCCGATCGAATACGTCTGGCGGCGTAATGCGGAGCAGCACCGCCCCTACGATGGCGCCCGCCACGCTCGGAACAATCAGCCAGTACATGTGTGGAGCGGTCTGTCGAAGCTCGCGGCGATATCCCCATACGGCGCCCAATGAGCCGGGCCATACGGCGGCCGTATTCGTCGCGTTGGCGATGATGGGCGGAACGCCAAGCCAGATCAGCGTTGGAAAGCTGATGAGCGAGCCGCCAAAGGCGAAGGCATTGATGGCGCTCGCGACGAAACCGACCGCAAAGATGATTGTGTTGTGAACGAGATCAGTCACGAGGAGGCCGGGTCCTTCGGGACCCGGCAGATTAGCTGAGTCGTTTCACGATCGCAGCGCCCGCTTCTTTGGTGCCGAGCGACCCGCCAATATCGCGCGTCGTCTCGCCCGCGTGCACGGCAGCTTCGACCGCACGTTCGATTCGATGTGCGTCCTCGACGCGTCCAAGCGTCTCAAGCATCAGTGCCGCCGAGAGAATGGCCCCAATCGGGTTCGCGACGTTCTTTCCTGCAAGCGGCGGCGCGGAGCCATGCACCGGTTCGAACATCGACGTGCGGCCCGGGTGAATGTTACCCGACGCCGCCATGCCCAAACCACCCTGCAGTGCCGCGCCGATGTCCGTGATGATGTCGCCAAACAAGTTGTTGGTGACGATCACCTGAAACTGTTCCGGACTCTGCACGAGAAACATCGCCAGCGCATCGATATACAGATGCGTCGCCTTGATTGACGGGTACTGGGGCGACAGTTCCTTGAAGACTCGCTGCCACAAGGAATGTCCGTGGGTCATCGCATTGCTCTTGTCGGCCATGCACAGCCTGCTGAGTCCGCGGTGGCTCGCGAACTCGAACGCGTATCGAACGATCCGATGTACCCCTCGGTACGTATTGACTTCTTCCTGGACCGCGATCTCCTCGTCCGTGTCGGCGCGTAACCGGCCACCGGCGCCGACATAGAGTCCTTCCGTGTTCTCACGAAAGACGACGAAGTTGACGTGGTCGCGGGTGCGGTTTTTCAGGGGGCAAAGCCGATCGTCGAGCAGGCGGACGGGCCGGTAGTTCACGTACAGGTCAAGCTCGAATCGGGTGCCGAGCAGAATGTCGCGAGCATGGCGGTTGTCAGGTACGCGCGGGTCGCCCAACGCGCCGACGAAAATCGCGTCGAATGACCGAAGCGCGTCGTACCCATCAGACGGAACGGTGACGCCAGTTTGGAGGAAATGATCGGCGCCCCACGGCAGCTCCTGGAGTTCGATGCCGCCCAGCTCGCGGAGGACGTGAACCGCTTGTGCAACGACCTCAGGGCCGATGCCGTCGCCCGGGATGACAGCAATCTTGCGCGGGATCAAGGTTCGACTTTGTTGCTGCTAATCATAAAAAAAGTTTTATGCATCATCAGCGCGGAACGCTGGTATCCTCTGCCTTCATGTAAGACCTTGCTGAACCGAACGTTCTCGTTAAAAGGATTCGGTGTTTTGGATTTCAACACTACATCCATCTGGATTATTCGGATCCCGTGAATCAACAGGGCCGGCAAGTGAATGTGTCATAGGGAGTTACCAGCCAACAACCCGTTGGTATGTGTTTTCCTTAGGGCACGCGACAAGACGTTTCACGACAATCTAAGGAGCGAACAATGCACGCACGCATTAGTGCTCTTGTTCTGGCGGTACTGGTGGCCTGTACGGGCCTGGCCAGCGCTCAAGGAACGACGGGCACAATCAGTGGTCGTATCGTAGACGCCCAGGGTCTTGCGGTCCCTGGGGCCACCGTCACCGTGACCGGTCCGCAGGGCGCCCGAACGACGGTGACCGACGCCACCGGGCGATTCACCGTCCCCTTCCTCGTCCCCGGCAGTTACTCACTCAAAGCCGAACTTCAGGGTTTCAAGTCGTTCGAACAACGCGAAATTACGGTTCGGCTCGAACAGACGGTTGATCTGCCCGTCACGATGCAAATCGGCGGATTGACTGAAACAGTCGAGGTGACGGGTGCATCTCCCGTGGTCGACACGCAGACGACCACAGCAGGCGCAAATCTCGACACCGCGATGCTCGCGCGGCTTCCCGTAGGTCGATCGCTCGCCGACACGCTGTACGTCGCGCCGGGCGTCAGCAGCGGTGGAGGCACGGGCAATTCGAATCCCTCCATTGGCGGCGGCAGCGGTCTCGAGAATCAGTATGTGGTTGATGGCGTCAACATCTCGGGCGTCGGTTTCGGGTCGCTTGGTTCGTATGCACGCGGCGGAAACGAGGCGCTCGGCTCGCTCGGCAACGGCGTCACCTACGACTTCATCAAGGAAGTGCAGGTCAAGACGGCCGGTTACGAGGCCGAATACGGTCAAGCAACCGGCGGCGTCGTCAATGTCGTCACCAAGAGCGGCAGTAACCAAGTCCACGGCACGATGTTCGGTTACGCGCGGCCCAACAAGCTCGAATCGAACTGGACGCAGATTCATACGGCCAACGGCTGGGTGAATACGACTGGCACCACTCAGAGCGATTTCGGGGCGGAGGTGGGTGGCCCGATCGCGCAGAACCGGCTGTTCTACTTCGCGGCGATCGATCCGCAGTGGGACAAGAAATGGGCAATCGCTCCAGACAATACGCTCGCGAACGGAACCAACGCCTTTCCGCTGCGGTCCCAGGGCGAGACGGTTCGGACGCGGCGATTCCTCTCCTATTCCGCAAAGGGGAGCTACGAAGCGTCGAGCAATCATCGGGTGACAGCGTCGTTCTTCGGCGACCCCGGCGATGGTCCAGCAGGGCCGCAGCGCAACACGGCATTGCTCGGAACCGCGGAGCGCTTCAGCAAGCTGGATCGGTTCGGTGGCCACAACCAGGCGGTAAAGTATGACGGCGTCCTGACCAACGCGTTTCTGTTGGAAGCGTCCTTTGCTCGCGCGACGACTGAGGTCACAGAAGCGCCCGCCTCCGACACCTGGAACACGCTCGATACCCGAGTGACGCCTCAGATCCGCACAGGTGGCATCGGCTCGTTCTCCAACAATCAAGGAACGAACAAGCAGTACCAGGCGAAGGCCACGAATGTTTTTGGCGGTCATCAGCTGAAGTACGGCGTGGCGTATGAAGACATCTTCTTCATCGACATCCCGAACTACTCCGGTCCGACCTTCACGTTGCCGAACGGGACGCAGACGAAGACGGGCGGGCTCGTTCAGATCCTTCCGGACCCGACTTTCGGAGCGATCTACCGGGCGACGCGCGGTAATTACGTGCTCGGCCGCTCGACGAACCAGCACTACACGAATTTCTTCGTGCAGGACACGTGGCAGATCGGCGACCGCTTCACGTTCCGTCCTGGAGTGCGTTACGAGCAGCAGACGCTCGTAGGGACGGTCAAGGACTTCAAGTGGGATGGAAACTGGGCGCCGCGCATTGGTGCGACCTACGACGTCACCGGTTCTGGCCGCTCAAAGGTGTACGCGAACTGGGGCCGATTCTATGCGAAGGTGCCGAACGATCTCGCGGCGCGAGCGCTGTCGGCTGATGCCGGCATTTCGCGGGCCGATTATTTCGACGTGAACATGACTCGACCGGTACCGGAAGGAGTATCGGCTGCAGGCGTGACCCGGCATTTCATCCTCGCGGGCACCGCGGCTTCAGACTTTGACCCGAACGCGAAGTCCACATACATGGACGAAGCGCTCGTCGGATTCGAAGTCGAAGCGATTCCGGGGATGAACGTCGGCGTTCGGTACATCCACCGCAATATGCCTCGGATTCTGGAGGACATCGGCACCGCGCAGATGGTGGCGTACGATCTCGGCCTGCCAGGGCTCGACAGCGTCGAGTACTTCATCACCAACGTGGACCACAACACGGTGACAACCGTCTTCCCGGGTCTGCCGGCGGCGCACTTCGAGGACCCGTTGCACCACTACGACGCGGTCGAATTCACCGCGGATAAGCGGCTGTCGAACAACTGGTCACTGCAGTCCTCTTACCGGTGGTCACGGCTGTGGGGCAACTTCGAAGGGTTCTACCGTAATGACAACGGCCAGTCCGATCCGGCGATCAGCTCGCTGTTCGACTTCCCGACTGACGATATCTCCTACACGCAGATCGGCACGCCGCGCTTCGGCTACAGGGGCGATATCCGCTACCTCGGCAAGCTCGGCGCGGGCCCGCTGCCGAACGACAGAACACACCAGGCGAAGCTCTATGGAACCTACAACATTCCGATCGGTCTCAATTTCGGCGCCGGAATTCAGCTGACGTCCGGCAAGCCGCTGACAGCGTTGGCGGCGAACCCGAACTACAACAGCCGCGGCGAAATTCCGATGACGCCGCGCGGCGATGGCTTCCAAACAGTGGACGGCTTCAAGAAGCGGACTCCGTGGGAAGCAACCGTCAACGCACACGTGGATTACGCGCTTGGCGTGGCGAACCGGCGTGTGGTGTTGTTGGCCGACGTGTTCAACCTCGGGAATCTCCAGCGGGTGATCGGCTACAACATGCAGTACGAATATCCAGGGTTCGGAACCCTGAACCCGGACTTCGGATTAGTCGGCGATCCGGTGACGCTCCAGGGATACCAGACCCCGATGCAAATCCGTCTCGGCGCACGGTTCGAGTTCTAGACACGTCCACACCGCCGGCGGCTCTTGTCAGCGCCGCCGGCAGGTAATACCCTCTGCAGCGGGGCCGTGAACCTGGGCCCCGCTTTTTCTTTTCCGCGGGGGGTGTTCCATGCGACACCGCGCTGTCCCAGGTCTCGTGCTGGCCATCGCGCTTGCAACAACAGGCGCTGCGGCCGCGCAAGTCGTTGACGACATCAGTCACAACCAGGCGCTTGTGCACTACCGGCTCGGCGAAGAGCTGATGCACAACGAGCAGTTCGCACAGGCAGCAGACGAATTTCAAACCGCCATCAAGCTGGACCCGCTGCTGACGATCGCCCACTACGAGCTCGGCCAGGCGTACATGGCGCTGCGGCGCTATGTGGAGGCGATCGGCGCGTACGGTCGATGTCGTACGGCGTTCGAGACGCTCGCGGGAATGGTCGCGCATCATGACTTCACAGCGGACCAGCGCCGGGAGGACGAGATTCGCGAGTTGAAAGACGCCATTGGCGCCGTTCAATCGGGGTATGTGAAAACCGCGAGCGGCGCCGAGGTGGTGATCGCAAAACTGGAGCACCGCCTGCAGGATCTGGAGCGCATGAGGCAGCGCAGCAGCGCCACGATTGAAGCGCCCGCCGAACTCTCGCTTGCCCTTGGCAGCGCCTACTTCCGCACCGGAGATCTGTCTTCGGCCGAACGCGAATGGAAAGCTGCCGTTGCCGCCAATTCGCGTCTCGGCGAAGCGCACAACAACCTCGCCGCACTCTACGCGATGACAGGACGGAAGCAGCAGGCGGAGGCAGCGGTCAAACAGGCCGAGAAGTCCGGTTTCCCGGTGAACCCGCTGCTCAAGTCCGACATCCGGGGAATGCGCCAGGATTCGGGGAGTCGGTAAGCACATCCCAAATCCCCGTTGGGAGTTGGGATTTTTACTCGGTATCGATTTGCGCGCGCTGCAACCGGCCGCTGAAATCTACGTAGATCGATTTCCACTCTGAAAACACATCCAGCGCGGCGATGCCCGCTTCGCGATGGCCATTGCCGGTCGCTTTCGTTCCGCCAAACGGGAGGTGCACCTCGGCGCCGATCGTTGGAGCGTTCACATAAAAAATTCCGGTGTACAGGTCGCGCATCGCCGTAAACGCCTTGTTGATGTCGCGGGTGTAGATCGAGGCGGACAGGCCGTACGCCACATCGTTCCCGATTTCAATCGCTTCCGACAGCGAACGGCAGCGCGTCACGGCCACAACCGGACCGAAGATTTCCTCGCGCGCGATCCGCATCGAGGGCGTCACGTCGGCAAAGATTGTGGGCTCGTGAAACCAGCCACGTGCCTGCGCACCGCCGGCCAGCCGGCGCCCACCGGTCACCAGTGTCGCGCCTTCCTGTTTGCCAATCTCGACGTACTTCATCACGGTGGCCAGCTGCGATTCGCTGATCGAAGGCCCCATCTGCACGCCATCGGCGGCGCCGTCGCCGACGCGCAACGCCTTCACGCGTCGCGAGAACTCCTCGAGGAATTCGTCGTAGACCCGCTCGTGAACGACAACGCGACTGGCAGCGGTGCAGCGTTGCCCCGTCGTCCCGAAACCTCCCCAAACGCATCCTTCGACCGCCAGCTCCAGCTGCGCGTCGTCCATGATCATGACGACGTTCTTGCCGCCCATCTCGAGATGAACTTTCTTGAACGTAGACGCGGCATTTTGGTTGACAACTCTGCCGACGTCCGTGGATCCGGTGAACGACACGACCTTGACCGCATCATGTGTCGACAGCGTCGTCCCGACGTCGGCGCCGCCCGTCACCAGATTCACCACGCCGGCCGGAATGCCGGCTTCCTCGAGCACTCTGACAAAGTTCACCGCCGACAGCGGCGTGAGCGACGATGGCTTGAAGACCACGGTGTTGCCGCATACGAGCGCCGGGATGATCTTCCAGGAGGGGATGGCCATCGGAAAGTTCCACGGGGTGATCACGGCGCAGACACCCATCGGTTGGCGAACCGACATGGCGAACTTGTCGCGCAACTCCGAGGGAACGGTCTGCCCATAGAGACGGCGCCCTTCGCCCGCCATGAAGAACGTCATGTCAATCGCTTCCTGAACGTCCCCGCGGGTCTCCTCCAGAACCTTCCCCATCTCGCGTGTCATGTCGCGCGCGAATTGCTCTTTGCGTTCGGCAAGAATCTGCGCCGCGCGGAACAGCATCTCGGCACGACGTGGAGCGGGAACGAGGCGCCAGTCCGCGTATGCGCGCTCCGCTGCTCGAATCGCGTCCTCGGCATCGGCCGGCGTGGACTGCTGGAATACGCCGATCAAGTCGTCCGGATTCGCGGGATTCCGGTTCTCGAAGAAGCTGCCTGACGACGACGCGGTCCACCTGCCGTCGACGAAGTTGTTGAAAACCGCACCGGCTGTCGCTTCGCGTGATTGCATGACTTGCCACTGTGCCGCAACGCGTTCAGCTGCCGCAAGCCCGTGGCGGCCTCG
>Ga0114129_10000789_pt1 | contig 40604 bp, 36 predicted proteins | sample RhiMetdeltSRZDD1_FD_80071 | JGI IMG/M metagenome (GOLD analysis project Ga0114129, IMG submission 80071) | Populus rhizosphere microbial communities from Tennessee, USA - Rhizosphere MetaG P. deltoides SRZDD1 (version 2) (version 2) | ecosystem: Host-associated > Plants > Roots > Rhizosphere >...
GGATCACCTCGAGCAGCCGGAGGTAGCGCGGCGGGTTGAAGAAGTGCGTGCCGAGCATGTGCCGCTTGAAGTCGTGGCTGCGCCCCTCTGCGAGCGCGCTGAGAGGAATTCCGGACGTGTTCGACGTCACGATCGTCCCCGGACGCCGCACGGCATCGACGCGCTCGAGCAGCGCGCGTTTGACGTCGATGCGCTCGATGACAGCCTCGATGATCCAGTCAACCGTCGACAGCCGAATAAGGTCGGTATCGAAGGCGCCGGTCATGATGAGCGACGCGGCGTCGGGTGTGAAAAACGGATCCGGTTTGAGCCCCCGAGCGTTCTTGAGGCCGTTGCGCGCCACTTCGTCGGTGAGGTCGAGCAAGAGGACCGGCACGCCGGCGTTGGCCAGGTGGGCGGCAATCTGAGCACCCATCGTGCCCGCGCCGAGAACGGCTGCCGCGCGAAATCCGGTGTGGGTGGTCAACGTGCGCGCGCTCCGTTCAGGAACAGGTCGACCACAGCGTCCGCGTCAGCCTCGAGTGAATAGCGTCGCCGGCTGAGGATCCAGTTGGTAGCCATCTCGTCGAGCGCACCGAAGAACACTTTGGCGGCGACGGTTGGCTTGATGTCCGCCCGGAACATGCCGACGCGCTGGCCGTCGGCGATGGCGTCGCGAATCAGGCCGAGATACTCACGCAGGAGCGTCGAGGAAAAACGCTCCATGAACTTCGTGGACTGGCGCAGCTCGACCTGAAACACCACGGCGAGCTTGCGGTCGCGGCCGAGCCGACCCAGGTGCAGCGCCGCGAAACGCCGCAACCGCTCGCGCGGGTCGCGAACGCCGCCCGCCATGGCCCGCCCTTCGGTAATCGCATCGCGCATCGACCGTTCGAAAATCGACACGAGGAGGTCGTCCTTGCTACGGAAATACAGGTACACCGTGCCCGCGGCGACTCCTGCGACGCGCGCGACGTCGGCGACCTGCGCGTTGAAGTATCCCGATCCGGCGAAGACATCGGTCGCCGCTCGCAGGATCGCGTCGCGCTTGGAACCAGGCGCCGGCTCAGCTCTCGGGCGGCGTGAAACAGAGGGCAAGGCCACGACTGAATGAATAGTCATTCAGTGCGCGCGCCACTGTCAAGCGATGCGACCGGCGGCTGGCCGCACGCCGCCCCGCTACCTCCACTTCACGAGAATCGAGTCGCGGTCGAAGATGGCGACGCTGACGAGGAGTAGCAGCAGCCATAACACAGCAAGACCGAGCCCGAGCAGGCCGAGGGTTGTCGACGACAGCCAGAGCGACCCGGTGAACTGCGCAACCAGGACTGCCGCGAGCGGAATGATGATCAGCACGCCGAACTGCTGCGCGGTCCGTGCATCGTTCACGCGCGACGAGATGATGATCGCCGCCTGCAGCGAGACCAGCGCGGCCGCCGGACCGACGAACGCGACGAGGAGTGCCGTCCGAACGTTCAGCATGGATGCGGCAACGCCCGGCGCCGCCATCGTCGTGATGCCCGCGAGATACAGAGCCACGCCGGCGAGCGAGATGACCAGCGTCGGCAGCAGCGATCCGAGCACTTTCGCGACGAGCAGCTCGCCGGTCGTCACGGGCGTCGCCAGGAGAGGCTCGAGCGTGCGCGCCTGCTTTTCGCCGACGACCGCGTGCGACGCGAGCGCCATCGCGCCGGTGATCGGCGTCATCAGAAAGAGCAAGAGGAATTGCTGAAACAGAAACAACTGCACGCGCGCGCTTGGCGTGAGCGCCGCGTGCCCAACCACGCCGCTCACCTTGAGCAAATCCGAATCGCTGCCGAGCTCCTCACCGGTCCAGTACGGGATCGCGACGGCAATGATGAAGGGCATCACCAGCGACAGAATGGTGATGAGCCCCACTGGCACCAACGCCAGCCGATTTCTCGAGAGATCGAGAAACTCCTTCGCCATCAGCGCCCGAATCCTCGTCGTCGTCATTCCCTGCCCTACTTCTTCATCAAGTGCAAATACACATCCTCGAGGGCCGGCATCTCGGGCCGCACCTCGATGACGCCGGCGCCGGCCGCCACCAATGCGGCCACGATGGCGGGAGCCTGTTGCTCGGCGTCGGCGACACGAAGAACCAATGTCGCTCCTTCGATCGCGGCGGCGGCATCGAAGCGGCGGATCGTCTTGAGGCTCTTCGACGGATCGCCGGTGACCCGGACAATCAGCCGGCCGGTCGTCAGCCGCCGGCGAAGAGCAGCCGGCCGATCGATCGCGAGCAGCCGCTCGTGCAACACCGCGACGCGGTCTGCGAGCCTCTCCGCCTCGTCGAGATTGTGGGTCGACACGAGGATGGCACTGCCAGCAGCGCGCCGCTCGTCGAGGAGATGCCTGACGCCCCGGGTGATTTCGGGATCGAGGCCCGACGTCGGCTCGTCGAGCAGCAGCATGGCCGGCTCGTGCATCAGCGCCCGCGCGAGCGCGACTTTCTGCCGCATCCCTTTCGACAGCTCCGCCGTTCGCAGCGACGCTTGCTGTTTGAGCTGAAACATTTCGGTGACGCGGTCGATGGCGTTGTCCGGGTGCGCAAGCCCGTAAAGCTTCGCGTACGTGCTGAGGTTCTCGCGCACCGTCAGCCGATCCCACAGGCCGGGCGACTCGGTGAGGAAGCCGATCCGTGCGCGGAGCGTGGCGGCTGTTGCATGCGTGAGGGCCACGCCGTCGATGACGACGGCCCCGCTCGTCGGGACGATCAGGCCGGCGAGCATTCGAAGCGTTGTCGTCTTTCCTGCGCCGTTCGGACCGAGCAGCGCGACGATCTCGCCCCTCGAAACCTCGAAAGACACGTCGTCGACCACGGCGCGCGCACCGAACCGGCGGGTGAGCCGCTGCGCGGAGATCATGGGGAGGGCAGGAGGGGCTGGACGGGCAGGACTCTCAATCTTGCCGCCTCTCCCGCCCCTCCTGCCTGACGGACTTCGAACTCGTAGAGCCCGGGAGTCACGAGGAGTTGTCCGCGCTTGCCGAAAGAGAAACTGTTCGGCGACACGACACCGGCGCCGCGAAATTGAACGGCTCGGATCTTGTCGCCGTCGGCGTCGTAGACATACGTATAGGGCACGACGAAGGAGATCCAAAGATGTCCCGAGCCGTCGACCCCGGCCGTTCGGACGAATGGAACGACCAGGGGCATTTCGCCTTCGCTCGTTTTGCGTTTCGGCCAGGTGGTCGGCTGCGCAGCAAGGGCGGCATCGATCTCGGCGCCGGCCAGACGGCGCTCGAACACGAGCCGACCGTCGGCGTCGTATTTCCGGAACGCCGGCTCGCCGGCCTGGAACACGAACAGGAATCCGCCGGTGGGATCGACGAGCGGAATGCCGCTGTTCAGAGCGAAATGAACCTCGGGATCCTGCTCGTGACCGGTCTGCCGGAGCGATCCGATCAGTCTGTTCACCCCACCCTGCAGCGTGTACTCGGTAATCAGGGCGCCGGTTTCCGGCTGCGACATCAGGATCGCCGTCCCCGTGTACTGCAGCGATCCGATGCCGTTCAGCACGCTGTTGCCGAGGACGACGCGATCCTTGGCGACGCCGCGCATCATGAATCCGCCGATGCGGAACCCGGCTGGCGTGAAGATCTGAATCCGCTCACGTTTGTTCGGCACGTCGGCGACGACAAACGTGCCGTCCGCGGCGACTGCAAACGCTGTCGGATCGATGATACGTCCCGGCTCCGCGCCGATCTGGATGATCTCCCACGAGCTCGACTGGCGGTCGTCGAGCCCGTAGACGGTATGCGCCCGCCGATCGAAGACGAAGTACTGGCCGGACCCGGACTGCTGGAAGCCGGCAACCTCGCGAAACCGGCCGGCGACGTGCGCCGGCACGGCGTTCGACGAGCGCAACACGTCGGGTTTGATGGCCGACAGGCAGACCACGAACGCACAGGAAGCGAAGAGGCCGAAGAGGACCCGGCGAAACATTCGTGGCTTGCGCGGGAGCATGTCGTAGCGCAGGCCCTCGGGCCTGCCTAATATCTGGCCGTGTCGCGGATAGCCTTCAGGATGTCGGAAGATTGCGGGAGGATCGCCTCTTCGAGATCTGGGCAATACGCGACCGGCGCATTGCGCGCGCCGACGCGCTTCACGGGCGCGTCGAGGTGCTCGAACAGTTCGCCGGCGATGCGTGCGGCGATCTCGCCGCCAAAGCCGCACATCACCTGATCCTCATGCGCGATGACGACGCGGTTCGTGCGCTTCACGTGGGCGGCGATCGCATCCCAGTCGTATGGCACGATCGTCCGAAGATCCAGTACCGCGGCGCTGATGTGGTCCTTCTCCGCTTGCTGGGCCGCGACGAGAGACCGCTGCACCAGCGCCCCCCACGTAATCACCACGACGTGATCGCCGTCGCGCCGCAGGCTTGCGCGGCCGAACGGGATCATGAAGTCTTTGCCCGGATACTCGCCCTTGTTGTAGGTCTGGCGGTACAGATGTTTGTGCTCGAGGAAGAGCACCGGGTCGTCGCAGCGAATCGACGTACGCAGCAGCCCCGCCGCGTCGACGGCATTCGAAGGGTACGCAATCCGGACTCCTGGACAGTGCGCGAAAATGCTCTCGCCCGACTGGCTGTGATACGGCCCGCCGCCGCGCAGGTATCCGCCGATCGGCACGCGAATGACCATCGGGCACGACCAGGTGTTCCCCGATCGATACCGCATCATCGTCATCTCGTCGCGAATCTGCATCATCGCCGGCCAGATGTAGTCGAAGAACTGAATCTCGACCACCGGTTTCAGCTTGCGCGTCGCCATGCCAATCGCGCGGCCGACGATGCTGGCTTCGGCGAGGGGGGCGTTGAAGACGCGATCGTCGCCATACAGCCGCTGCAGACCGTGGGTGAGCTTGAACACGCCGCCTTTGCCTTTCACGAGCGGCAGCGCTTCCTTCTTGCTCGCGTCCGCGACGTCTTCTCCGAAGACCACAATGCGCGGGTCGCGCGCCATCTCGTCCTTCAGCGTGTGGTTGATCGCCTCCACCATCGTATCGGGCTTCCCCTCCGGGACGGCCGGCGTGTCGAAGGCGGAGGAGGAGGGATCGACGTCAGGGGAATAGACCCACTGCTCGGCGCTGCTTTTTGCCGGTTTCGGCGCCGCGAGCGCCTTGACGGCAGCGTCGTTCACCTCGCGCTCGACGTCGGCGGCCATCGCGGCCAGGTCTTCATCCGACGCGAGACCGTTCGTTTTGAGGAATTCGGTGAACCGAGCGATCGGATCGCGCCTCGCCTCCGCTTCGCGCTCCGCCGCCGACTTGTACAGCTTCTCGTCGTCGGACAGCGAATGCGAGTACGGACGGATCACGTGGGCGTGGACGAACGCCGGCCCTTTGCGCGCGCGGACGTACGCCGTCGCCTCGCGCATCGCGCGCAGGCTCGCGAAGAAGTCGGTGCCGTCGATCGAATCGACGTGCAGGCCGGGAAACCCTCGAACGAGGCGGGAGATGTCGCCGCCGGCGGTTTGTACTTCGACCGGGACCGAAATGGCGTAGCCGTTGTCCTCAACGAGGAACAGCACCGGCAGGCGCTTTGTGCACGCGACGTTGAGCGCTTCCCAGAATTCGCCCTCGCTCGTCGCTCCTTCGCCGAGCGACACAAACGTGATCTCGTCGTCGTGAAATCGCGATTCGCGGTCGGGAATCTGCGTGACGCGGCTGTAGATGAGCGCCGCTTCCGCTGCGCCGACCGCATGTAACACCTGCGTGCCGGTCGGGCTCGATCCGGAGACGACGTTGTACTTCGTGTGGCCCCAGTGCGATGGCATCTGGCGGCCGCCCGACGCGGGATCGTCTTTGGCGCCGACCGCCGCCAGCAGCATTTCGAGCGGAGTAATGCCGATCTGAAGGCACAACGCGCGATCGCGGTAGTAGGGGAAAAACCAGTCGTAGCCCGGTTTGAGCGTGAGACCTGCGGCGGCCAGCACCGCTTCGTGTCCGGCGCCGCTGATTTGAAAAAAAATCTGGCTCTGGTTCTTGAGCTGAATTTCCTTGTCGTCCAACTTGCGCGACAAGAGCATGCAGCGATGAACGGCGAGCAGTTGGTCGCGCGAAAGATCCGCGAAAGAATGGGCCTCGCGGTCTTTGAGGACGGCCTTCATCCAGGATCGAATTATAGCATCGGGGCCGGTTGGTATATGCTCCACCTCCATGAGCACGCAGACGGTTCGGCTGCATCGATGGGATGAAATCGCGCTCGAGAAAGTGACCGAAATGCTCTCGCGCAAGATCATCACGGGCGAACGCGAGATGCTCACGCAGATTTACTTGAAGCGCGGCTGTCTCGTGCCGAACCACTCGCATGAAAGCGAGCAGATGACCTATGTCCTTCAGGGCGCGCTCAAGTTTTTGATCGGCGGCGAGGAGGTCACCGTCCGCGAAGGCGAAGTGCTCCATATCCCGTCGTGGGTCGAGCACCAGGCGGAGGCGCTCGAGGACACGTTGGAGATGGATGTCTTCAGTCCGATTCGCCAGGACTGGCTCGATCACACAGACGATTACTTTCACCGTTAGGCAGGCCTGAAGCCTGCGCGACTCAGAAGTAGGCGGCCTCGAAGGGCTGCACTGCGAGACTGCACATGCTGCTCGGCATCCTGTTCGTCGTCTTCTTCGGGCTCATCATCTGGTTGATCGCCAGCTACAACCGTCTGGTCAGTCTGCGTAATCAGGTGACGAACGGGTGGCGACAGATCGACGTGCAGCTGAAGCGCCGCCACGATCTGATTCCGAACCTGGTGAACGCCGTGAAAGGCTCGATGGACTTCGAGCGCGACACGCTGACAGCCGTCATGGAGGCGCGCGCGAAGGCGCTCACCGCCACCGGTCCTGCCGACGCCGCGCAGAAGGAAGGCCAGCTCTCCCAAGCGCTCGGTCGGCTGTTAGCGGTGGCGGAGAACTATCCGACGCTCAAATCGAACGACAACGTCAGGATGCTGCAGGAGGAACTATCGGCCACTGAGAACAAGGTGGGCTTCGCGCGGCAGTTCTACAACGACATCGCGACCGGCTTCAACACGGCGCAGCAGGTGTTTCCCACGAGTATTCTCGCCGGGTCGTTCGGCTTCAAGCCGGCCGAGTTGTTCGAGATCACGGATAGCAGGGATCGAGAAGTACCTACCGTCGATCTGTCTCGGAAGTAACATCGACACACAGGACACCATGGACACAAAGGTAGAACCCCTAAAAAGGTTTTCTTCGGTGTCCTTCGTGTCTTTTGTGGTGAATCTGCGGTGAACTTATACGAGCAGCAGCAATCGAACCGCCGCAAGACCTGGTTGATCATGGTGGTGTTCGTCGCGCTGCTGGCCGTCGTCGGGTTCGGGTTCGATGCGTTCTACCTCGGCGTCGGCGGCGGCTACGTGCCGGTCGGATCGGTGATGGCGCTGGGCGTCGGCACGGTCTCGGCGTTCGTTGGCTACTACCGCGGCGATCGCGCCGTCCTCCTCGCAACGGCCGCAAGGCCGTTGGAGGAGCTCGAAGCATCGGCCGACGAATCGGATCGGCTGAAGCTGCGGCAGCTGGGGAACGTCGTCGACGAAATGGCGATCGCCGCCGGACTGCCGCGGCCGGCCGTGTACGTGGTGCCTGACGCCGATCCGAATGCGTTTGCCACCGGGCGGGGTCCGGGCCACTCGTCGATCGCCGTGACCCGTGGATTGCTCGACGCGCTCGATCGCGAAGAGCTGCAGGGCGTCGTCGCGCACGAGATGAGCCACATCCGCAATCTCGATGTGCGGCTGATGACAATCGTGGCGGCCCTGGCCGGGGCGGTTGCGCTGTTGGCCGACTGGGCGCGGCGCGGCATGATGTGGGGCGGCGGGCCGCGACGTGACGATCGACGTCGAGGCGGTGCCGGCGGCGTTGTCTTCTTTGCCGTCTGGATCGTCGCGATCCTGCTCGCACCGCTCGTCGCGCAGCTGCTGGCGATGATGGTCTCGCGGCGCCGCGAGTATCTTGCGGACGCAACGGGCGCCGAGTTGACCCGAAATCCGATGGGCCTGGCACGAGCCCTCGAGAAGCTGGACGCGGCAATCGCGCCCACACGCGCAATCAACCGCGGATCGGCGCATTTGTGCATCGCCGATCCTCTGGGACGGCAGGTGAATCTCCGGGCAGGATTCTGGTCCGATATCTTCGCGTCGCATCCGCCGATGCCCGCACGCATCGCCGCCTTACGCGAGATGGCGTTCGAGAGGGGAGCTCGATGATGACCACAGAAAAAAGGGTCGTACCCCTTTTTGCGCTGTTGACGGCAACGATCGGGATGGCGTGGCTCGAAGCGCAGACGCCGCCCGCGCGCGACCCGAATTGGATTCGCGGTTTCTCCAGTGCGTCGGCCGCTGCGGAGCTCGCCCGCGAACGCGATCTCAAAGCGTTGCCCTCGGCCCGTCTTGCCGAAGCGGATTTCGACATGATGACCGCCGAGCCGCATCACACCGGCTCGCCCTACGAGATCAAGCTCGCCGACTACGTTGCCGCGCAGCTCAAGTCGTTCGGCATCGAGCCGGAAAAATATGAGTACAGCGTGCTGCTGCCATGGCCCGGGCAGCGGCGCGTCGAGATCGTCGCGCCAGATCACGTGAAGCTCGAGGTCGAGGAGGAGAAGATTCGCGGGGATCAATGGGCCGACAAGCCGGGCATTCTTCCCGCGTACAACGCGTATTCACCGTCCGGCGACGTCACCGGCGAGATCGTGTACGTGAACTTCGGCGTGCCCGCCGATTACGAGACGCTCGAGAAGCTCGGCATCGACGTCAAGGGCAAGATCGTGCTCGCGCGCTACGGCGGAAGCTGGCGCGGCATCAAGCCGAAGGTGGCGGCCGAGCATGGCGCCATCGCCTGCATCATCTACTCGGATCCGCACGAGGACGGCTACGCGCAGGGCGACGTGTACCCCGAAGGTCCATTTCGCGGCTGGGGGATGATTCAACGCGGCAGCGTCATGGACATGCCGCGCTATCCAGGCGATCCGTCCACGCCCGATCGCCCGTCCAAGCCCGGGATCGAGCGAATTCCAATCGACAAGATCGAGACGCTCGCGCCGATTCCGGTACAGCCGATGTCGTATCGCGACGGTGTGGAAATGCTGAAAAGGTTGAAGGGACCCGTTGCGCCCGAAGCGTGGCGCGGCTCGCTGCCGATCACGTATCACATCGGTCCAGGCCCCGCGAAAGTCCACATGAAGCTGCAGATGGACTACGCGCAGCGGCGTCTGATCAACGTCACCGGCCGGATCACCGGCGCGATCGCGCCCGATGAATGGGTGATCGTCGGATCGCATCGCGATGCGTGGACGTTCGGCGCGTCGGACTCGGTCAGCGGTCATGTCTCGATGATGGCGGTGGCGCGGGCGATGGGCGAGCTGATGAAGACGGGCTGGCGCCCGCGGCGCACCGTGGTGTTCGTCAGCTGGGATGGCGAAGAACAGGGACTGCTCGGCTCGACGGAATGGGTCGAGGATCTCGCCGAGGAACTTCGGGCGAAGGCGGCGATCTACGTCAACCGCGACGCCGGCGCGGGCGGGTCGAACTTCAGCGGCAGCGCCGTGCACTCGCTGACGCCATTCATCTACGAGCTGGCGCAGTCGATTCAGTTCGAGGGTGGATCGAAAACGCTCTACGACGCCTGGCTCGAGCGGGTGCGCGAGCAGGCGCCGGCGAAAGAGGGCCAGCCGGCGTTGAAGACTCCACCTGTCGGTGCGCTTGGATCGGGATCCGACTACACGGCCTTTCTCGATCACATCGGCGTTTCGTCGATGGACATGGGCCTCAACGGGCGCGGTGGCGATGGCACGTACCACTCGACCTACGACAACCCGACGTGGTTCAAGAAGTTCATCGATCCGCAATTCAAGTACAGCGTGCTGGCCGCGCAGCTCACAGGGGTTGCGTTGCTGCGGCTGTCGGAGGCGGAGCTTCTGCCATTCGACTACGAGTCGTATGGGCGGCAGATTCTCGAGTATGTGAGCGACATCGAGCAGCTGGCCATCAAGGCATCGGCCGATCGCGCGAAGCAGGTCGACTTTGCGGGGCTCAGGGCCGCTGCAGAGGCGTTTACGAAGGCGGGAGCGGAAGTCCGTGCGCGGGGCGAGTCTCTCTTGTCGGCTCCAGACGCCGGCGAGATTGCGCGCATCAATCAGCGGCAGATCAAAGCCGAGCGCGATCTGATCGAGCCGGCGGGTTTACCGGACCGGCCGTGGTACCGGCACGTGATCTACGCGCCGGGCCTGTACACTGGTTACGGTGTGAAGACAATTCCTGGCGTGCGCGAGGCGGTCGACAGCGGTAATTTCGCCCGCGCGGCCGAACAGGCGCAGGTGGTCATCCGCGCGCTGCAGCGCGCGACCCGCACCCTCAGCGCTGAAGGAAGGTAGCGATGGCCATCGACAGACAAGCGACCGGTCTCGCGCTGCTGCGGATCCTCATCGGCGTGTTTTTCATCTTCGAGGGCCTGGGCAAGCTTCGCTGGTTCCTGGACTCGTCTGCGCTTGCGGGGATGTTCGCCAGCTGGTCGCAGACGGTGGCGCCCGGATCGGTGAGCCACTGGTATCTGGAGCGCATCGCGGTTCCAGGCCTTGCGGTGTTTGCGCGTCTCGTGCCGCTCGGCGAAATCAGCTCCGGCCTTGCGCTGGTGTTTGGATTCTGGACGCCGCTATTCGCCTTTGTCGCTTTTTTCATGGCGCTGAACTTTCAGATCGCCAGCGGCGCCATCTTCAAGTACAGCTTCCTGACCAGTGGCTACGGCTTGCCGGTCCTCGGCGGCACGCTGGCGCTCGCGATCGGCGGCGCGCGCCTGCCGTGGAGCATCCGGTCGTGACGAGTGCGATTCGCAGATCTTCGCATCGGGAGTTGAAGTCACCACACAGGACACCAAGGACACGAAGGTAAGATTCAGTCCGGCACGACGTACCGCTTCACGTCGCCTTTGAGTGACGACAGGTCGGGATTGCGATCCCGCGGCAGGCTCAGGAAGTACTCGGCGAGCGGACGATCATCCGTGAGAATCGGCCCGGCGCCGAGATACGATCGAAGCTCCTCAGGACCTGCAACGAACAACGATAACAACTTCTCGAAACCATCGACACCCAGGTCGCGCAGTCCCTGCGACCGGCCCGGAATTGCGAGCTTCGCATCGAATTCGGCGCGGCGAAGGCGAAGAGGCTCCAACGATCCAACCAGCAGCGATCCGTCGGCCCAGACGGTCGTTTCCGGGAATACGCTCAGGAAGGTTCGCGCGATCGTCTTGTACTCGGCTTCGGTGCCGGCCACCCACTGGAGGACGAGACCGCCAGGGCTCAGGACGCGGCGAATCAGATTGAAGTATTCGGCAGAATAGAGATTTCCGGATCCCGCAAAAATGGGATGGATGACATCCGCCGTGACGACGTCGTAATGCTGTCGCGTGAGCATCAGATAGTTCCGCCCGTCATCCACGCGAAGGTGCACGTTGGGGCGCGACAGCACGCCGTAGTTGATCGATTCGAAAAACCTCGCGCCGCGCACGACGGCGCCCGCCAACTCCACAATGTCCACTTCGACGCCATCGTGGACGCTCACAGCGCCGGCCGTGGCGCCGCCGCCGATGCCGATGACGAGCGCCTTGCGGGCGAACGAGTGCAGCGCCATGGGCAGATGGCCGATCCGGCGATGGACGAAGGTCATGCCGCCGCCAGTGCTCGCCTCGTGATTGCCGTTCACGGTCAGCGAGAGCTCGTTGTCCGGCGCCTTGTGCACGACGACCGTCGCTTCCACACCCTCCTCGCGCCACACGATCTGCTGACGCCGGTAGCGCTGGGCGACGAACTGAACGAATGCGTCCGGGGAGAGCCATACGGCAACAGCGAAGGCGAATGAGGCGGCGAGACCGATCGCGATCCTCGCTGAAGGCTTGAGCTCTGACACCCAGAGCAGCACGAGTCCCGATCCAAAGGCGAGCGTGCCGAGCAGGATGATCGATCCTCGGCTTCCAAGCTGCGGCAGGAGAAGGAACCCGGCGACGAGCGAGCCGGCGATCGCCCCGGCGACGTTCAGCGAATAGAAGATGCCGATTCGCCTGGCCACGCCTGCCTCCGTGCTGCCGCGGGCCCAGACACGGAGGCCGATCGGAAATGCGACGCCCATCAACAGCGCCGTCGGGAAGATCGCGAGCAGGCTGCCGGCAATTGGAAACACGAGGTACGCCGGCATGACGCGCGAGAGCGAAGGCGACAGGCGAGTGGCCAGGTTGGGCAGATATGCGAGGGGGCTGAACGACAGAACAATCGCCATACCGATCGCCAGCTCGAAGCCCGCCAGGACGGCCACCCACCTGCCACGTTTGTCGAGCAGCGGCGTCACCACGTAACTGCCGAGCGCAATGCCTGTAAGGATCGTGGCGAGCATGACGGCGAACCCGTACACCGTCGGCCGCAGAAACAGCGTGAGCACGCGGAACCACACGACCTCGATCGCGAGCGAGATCACACCGGAGAGCGTGAACACGCCGATCACGACGAACAGCTGGCGTTCGGTCAGCAGCGACGCAGGTGCGAGCTCGTCTTTCGGAGTCTGGACGTCGCTCACCCGCATGGGCGGCGACGGCATCAGACCGGCCAGCGCAAGCGCGGCAGCCCCCACGAGGAGATTGAGCGTGGCGGCCGTCAGAAACGTTCGGTCGATGCCACGCCCGGGAATCAGGTACAAACCGGCCGCGAGCGTCCCGACAATGGCGCCGACGGCGTTGCTGCCGTACAAGAAGCCGAGATGCTGGCCGAGTGAGCCGCCTCGCGTTTCAGAGCCCTTGATGACCAGCGGCAGCGTGGCGCCCATCAACGCCGTCGGCACGATGAGGACGGCGAGTGCGATGAAAAGGCGCACGGCTGTGAGCGCGCCGAGCGCGTGCGGCAGCGAGGGATAGACCGCGACGTACACATCCTGCAGCCACGCGAGCGCTCGCGGCGTGGCGAGCGCCGTGATGCCGATCAGGATTTCTGCGACGCCGAACCAGCGAAGCGGATGGCGCACGCGATCGCCGATCGCGCCCGCCGCCATGCTGCCGACTGCGAGTCCCGCCATGAAGCTGGCCCAGACGGTGCTCGCCGCGTAGACGGTGACGCCGAATACCCATCCGAGCATGCGGAGCCACAACACCTGATAGATCAGCGCGCAGACGCCGGATCCGAAGAAGAGGATCGCGAGGGCGAAGATGAAAACCGAGTGGATCGATCGGGGCGAGGAAGACAGCAGCGCGGAGTATAACAGCTTCAGTGTACGTGGCGATCCCAGTCGTCCGCGCGTCCGCCGGAGTACACGTCGAACTTCTTACGAAGACGATTCATCTTCCACTTCAAGTATCGATACTTCATTTCCGACAGCGGATCCACGCGCGCACCCTTGAGATACAGGTACCCGACGAGCAACCCGCCGAGGTGCGTCGCGTTCGCGACGCCGCCCGACTCGCCGAGCGACGCGAAGACCGCGATCGCGCCCAGAATCGTCACGCACAGTCTTGCCGGCACCCAGAACACGATCAGCAGGATGGGCCGTTCCGGAAAATAGATCGCGTAGGCGAGCAGCAACCCATAGATCGCACCGGACGCACCGATGATGTTGACTCCCTGCAGCTGGCGCGCGAACGCGAACGGCAGCAGCGAGAACATGACGGTGAGCACCGCGGCGCCGATGCCGGTGACGAAATAGAACTTCAGGAAGTACCGCGTGCCCCACGTTCGCTCCAGCTCGGCGCCAAACATCCAGAGCGCCAGCATGTTGAACACGATGTGAAAGACACCGCCGTGCAGAAACATGTACGTCGCGAGCTGCCAGACCCAGAATGAGTGGATCACCCACGCCGGATGGAGCCCCAGCACGGCCGTCACAACCGGGGAAATGAACTGCGCAACGAAGACGACAACGTTCGCGCCAATCAGCGCCTGCAGTGTGGTCGAGATAGGTCCGGGACCAAACGAGAAGGAAGAGGCGTAAGGAGAAGCAGGGCGGCGCATGTGCAGACCCGAATCGTACTACACGCGCAGCAATTTCCGTACCTTCAGCAGAAGCAGCGCGCCGGCGTCTGTAAATTCATCAACGCGCAGCAACTTCGCCATTGCCGCGAGCGACAGCAAGCCGCTGCCAATCGATGTCGTCAGCCGCGTCGCTTGTGCGAACATTCCGGTTCCCGGAGCGACGCGATTCATTTCGTGTTGAACCGCGACCGATACGGCTGCCATCACTGTCGCGGCGATCACAATCTTGCCGGACACCACCGGCAACCGCCGTCCTCCAAGGCCGCCGAGCCGGCGCCGCAGCAGCCACACAAGCACCCCGGCGTTGGCCATCGCAGCGATGGCCGTGCCAAGCGCGAGCCCGCGAAATCCGAGAAACCGCACCAGCAGCACACTGAGGACAATGTTGATGGCGATCGTCGCGCCGCTGACAACGACCGGGACACGACTCTGCCGGATCGCATAGAACGTGGGCGCTACGATTCGCGCAGCGGAGTAACCGACCAGACCGAGCGCGTAACACTGGAGGGCGCCAGCCGTCGAAGCCGTGTCTGCTGTCACGAACTGTCCGCGTTCGAACAGCAGCTGGACGATAGGAGTCGCGAGCGCGACGAGTCCGAGCGTCGCCGGCACGTTGACCATCAGCATCATCGCGAGCCCTCGCGACACGGTTTCGCGGATGCCGGCGGTGTCATCGGTGGCGGCGTAGCGCGAGACGGCCGGCAGAAGCGCTGTGCCGATCGAGACGCCGAAGAGACCGATCGGGAGATACATGACGCGAAACGCGTACGTCAGCCACGAGACCGCGCCGGTCCCCTGGCTCGTGGCCAGCAGCGTGTTGACGAAGATGTTCACCTGCGTCGCCGCGAGGCCGATCGTGCCCGGTCCCATCAGCACGAGCACCTGGCGCAGACCCGGATCCGCTGGATCGAACACTGCCCGGTAGCGAAAACCTTCGCGCCTCAAAGCCGGCCATTGAATGGCCAGCTGGCCCGCCCCGCCGATCAGCGCCCCAATGGCGATCGCCATGATCCGGGGCAGGCCAAGCAGCGGCATCACCGGCACGAGCGTCAGCGCACAGAGGATTGTCGCGACGTTGAACATCGCGGGCGACAACGCGGGCAGGAAATAGTGATGGAGTGAATTGAGCATCCCCATGCTGGCCGCCGCGACCGCTACCATCGGCAGAAACGGCAGCACGACGCGTGTGAGCTGCACCGTCAGCTCGAGCTTGCCGGGCACCTGTGCGAAATCGCGCGCGTAGGTGGTGACAAGGGGCTGCGCGAACACGATCCCCGCGACGACCAAGCTCCCCGTCACCAGCAACAGCGCGTTCAGCACGTTGTTGCCGAGGCGCCAGGCATGCTGTTTACCGTTCACCGTGAGATGGCGCGTGAAGGTTGGAACGAAAGCGGCACTCATGGCCCCTTCCGCGAAGAGATCACGCACGAGGTTCGGGATGCGGAACGCGACGATGAACGCGTCCATCTCGTTGCCGGCGCCGAACAACGCCGCGAGAACTTGATCTCGTGCGAGGCCGAGGATACGGCTCGCGAGCGTGGCGGCGCCGGTCACGCCGGCCGACCGCGCCAGCCGGGCGCCTGGTGCCTGGGTCATCGGCGCCGCGAGCGTACCACACGAAAAAAAGGGCCCGCGGCGCTCTCGCGCAGCGGGCCAAAAGGAGGATGGATGAGAGGCTGTTTAAGGGCCGTCTCGAAGGGTTAGACGTCCGAGACCGGGAAAAAGTTTAAGAGGGAGTCAGCTTCTGGCGGACCAGCTCGTTGATGACTTTGCCGTCCACGCTCTGGCCGGCCAGCTTCCCCATGACCGCCTTCATCACGCGGCCGATGTCCTTTGGCGATCGTGCGTCGGTCTCCTGGATGGCATCGGCAACGGCGCGCTCGACGATCGCGGGATCGGCCGCGGGCGGCAAATAGGCACTGAGCACAGCGATTTCTGCCGCTTCTTTGTCCGCGAGATCTTGCCGCCCGCCCTTCGTGAACTGTTCGATCGAATCCTTGCGCTGTTTGACGAGCGAGGCAATGACCTGCAGCGCCTCGCCATCGTCCAGCTTATGGCCGCGTTCGACTTCGCGGTTCATCAGCGCGGCCTTGAGCATGCGCAGTGTGGACAGGCGCAGCACATCGTGCTGCCGCATCGCATCGGCGATCGCGGCGTTCAGATCACCCACGTGAGCCAAGAGTTATTGACCGCCGGGACCGCCGCCGCGACCTGCGGGGCGAGCGATCTGACCAGGCTGCGCAGTCGGCACGCCGGGCGGCGCTGGCTGGAGCGTTGTCGGCATGCCCGGCTGCCATTGCGCGGGATTTACCTGCTGCGGCTGCTGCGGCTGCGTCATCATGCCCGGGACCGCGACACCGCCACCGACTGGTGCCGCCGGCGCGGGATTAGGCACGCCGGCTCCCGGCTGCATCTGTGGACCATTCACGTAAGCGGGGACGGCGCCGCCGACGACCGGCCCTTGCGGATTCGCGACTTGCGGTGGCGGAAATGCGTTAAATACCGGTCCACGCGGCTGATTCGGCGCTTGAACGTTTGCAGGAGGCGCGTCATCCGGATCGTCGTCGACCGGCGCCGGAGTTGGCTGGCCGAACTGCGGCTGCTGGAACACAGGTGCTGCCTGCGCGGACGTTGCAGGTCGCGGCGCGGCCGCCGTCGGCATCACGATGATGCGATCGAACACTGAAAGGTTGCCAACGAGGGTCTGACGTGGCGCGGCGACGTAGCCGCTTACCGACCGCAGCAGAACGTCCAGAGCTTGGCTCTCCGGCACGTTGATCAATTCAAGTGTTACAGGTCCACCGGGGATCCGCTCGACATTGACCACTCGGGTGTCGCCGACTCGCGCCCATTCGGTAAGAATCTGGCGCACGGTCGCATCCTTCGCAGCGATCGTTACACGACCGTTGTTCAAGAGCACCTGCACGTCGGCGAAGGCCGCAGAAGCTGTGAAGACACACAGCCCAATCGCGCAAACCACCACTTTCAGCATGGCCCTATTTTACTTCTTTCTGAAGTAATCGATGACCTGAATCAGGATGTCGTCCAGGCAATGTTTCGGCTGATAGCCGATCAGCCCTTCCACCCGTGTGAGGTCGGGGACGCGGCGGGGCATGTCCTCAAAACCGGACTCGTAGGCCTCGTCGTACGGGATGTATTTGATACTTGATTTCGATCCGCTCAGATCGCGGACGCGCTCCGCCAGCTGAGTGATCGTGACTTCCTGAACGTTCCCGATATTGACCACCTGGCCGATCGCCTTCGGCTCGACGACCAGCTTCAGAAGGGCCCCGACCACATCGGACACGTGGGTGAAGGCGCGTGACTGCGTCCCGTCTCCGAACACCGTGATCGGTTCGCCTGCCAGGGCTTGTCGGACGAAGTTAGGGATCACCATCCCGTATTGACCGGTCTGACGCGGTCCCACGGTGTTGAAGAAGCGCACGATGATGACCGGCAGCTTGCGTTCCTTCCAATATGCCAGCGCAAGAAACTCGTCGATCGCCTTGCTGCAGGCGTATGCCCAGCGATGTTTCGGCGTGGGACCGAGCACCAGATCAGAATCTTCACGGAACGGCACGTCGTCGCTCTTGCCGTACACCTCAGAGGTCGAGGCGATGACGACGAGCTTCTTTTTCTTGTTCGCATGCTTCAACACCACTTCGGTGCCGTGCACGTTGGTTTCGATCGTGTAGACCGGCTGCTCGACGATCAGCTTCACGCCGACCGCCGCGGCGAAATGAAAGACGACATCGCTCCGGTCGATGAGCTCGGCCAGCAACCCTTCATTGTTGACGGTGTCGATGAAGTATTCGAACCCGGGCCGGCCTTTGAGATGGGCGATGTTGTCGATCGAACCGGTCGACAGGTTGTCGAGGATCAGGACCTCGTGACCCTGGTCGAGCAGCGATTCGGAGAGGTGGGAACCGATGAACCCGGCTCCGCCGGTTATCAAAGCACGCACGCGGCCGCAATCCTTTCGTCAGGAGTCGAAGGCGTTGACCGCCTCCGCGATCGCGTCGACGTCATCGTCGTGCATCGCAGGGTAGAGTGGAAGCGAGAGTATCTCACGGCACGCGTGCGACGCCACCGGGCAACTCGCTGCCGCCGATGCGAGCGCCGGCTGTTCAGGGATCGGCACCGGGTAATGGATCAGCGTCTCGATGCCGCGCGCGGCGAGATGCGCCTGCAGCGCCTCGCGCTTCGCCGCGCGGACGACGAACAGATGGTACACGTGACCGGAGTCGAGTTCCGCGAGCGCCTGCACCGCGCTTCCCGCGAGCCGCTTCCGGTATCGCGCAGCCAGCGCGCGCCGCCGCTCCGTCCATGCCGGGAGGCGCGCGAGCCGCGCGCGAAGAATCGCGGCCTGAATCTCGTCGAGTCGCGAGTTGAATCCCGGCTCCTGATGATGGTACCGATCGGTCTGACCGCCGTTACGCAGTCGCCTGATCGTGGCAGCCAGCGCAGGGTCGTTCGTGACAATTGCCCCGCCGTCGCCGAGCGCGCCAAGGTTCTTCGTCGGGTAGAAGCTGAACGCGCCCGCAATGCCAATCGTCCCGACGGGGCGGCCCGCTGCCGTGGCTAGATGCGCCTGGCAGCAGTCCTCAACGATTGGGAGGTGGTGGCGCGCCGCGACTCGAGATATGGCGAGCATTTCGGCGGCCTGCCCGTAAAGATGGACCGGCAGGATGGCGCGCGTGCGAGGGCCGATTGCTTGGTCGATCCGATCCGGATCCAGCGTCAGCCGCTGCGGATCGATATCGGCAAACACCGGCCGGGCGCCGGCCATGAGAATCGCCAGGGCCGTGTACGCCGCCGAGAGCGGTGTCGTGACGACCTCGTCCCCGGCGCCGATTCCGAGCGCGCGCAGGATGAGCGCGATGGCATCCGTGCCGTTGCCGACGCCGACGGCGTGCGCCGCTCCGGACGCCGCCGCGAATTCGCGTTCGAACGCGTCGACTTCCGGTCCGAGGATGAACCAACCGCGCTCGAGCACGCGATCGATGCCGCTGCGCACGTCGGCGGCGTCCTCGTGAGGGACGAGCGACATGAAGGGCACGCGCACGGCATTCATACCCCTACGGCCTGATCGCCATCGACGTACTGGTGGAAGTGCTGCCGGTAGAAAGCGATCGTGCGTCGCAGCCCTTCTTCCAGCGAGACGGCGGCCGTCCAACCCGAGACTTCCGTGAACTTCCGCGAGTCCGCGTAGAAGCTGCCGATATCGATTGCCCGCTTCTCAGCGGGCCAATCGACGTACTCGATTGAACCGCTGCCCGCCACTCGAACGAGCAGCGCGGCGAGATCGCGGTGGCTGATTGGCTGGGTGCCGCCGACGTTGAAGACGTCGCCGTTGCAGGCGTCGTTCGCCCCGGCCCTGAGGAATGCGTCCGCGGCATCGTCGACGTAGACGAAATCGCGGAGCTGCGAGCCGTCGCCATAGATCTGGATGGGCCGGTTCTCGATGCTCATTCTGATGAACCACCCGATGAAGCCCTGGCGGTTATGCCTGATCAGCTGGCGGGGCCCGAAGACGTTCGTGAGTCGCAGCGAACACGCGCGCACACCAAACACGTTGTTGTACACGAGGTGGTAGTACTCCCCGGCCGCCTTGTTGATGCCGTTGACGTCCGTGGGCCGAACGAGATGGGTTTCGTCGACCGGCAGCGACGCGGGCCGTCCGTACACCTGACGCGTGCCAGCGAAGACGACCTTGACCTTCGGGTTGAAGTTCCGGCACGCCTCGAGGACCGTGAGCTGACTCCGGCAGTTGATTTCCAGATCCGTATACGGATCGCGCATGCTGTCGATGTGGCTCACCTGGCCCGCCAGGTTGAAGATCACGTCGCGATCGCGGACGAGATGGTTCATCGTCGTCTGCTGCCGGACGTCCGCGATGTTGACGCGCGCGCGGTTCGCGATGTCGTCGATGTTGAACAGGTTACCGCCTGCCTCTGGAAGCAACGAGTCGACGAGCAGCACGTCGGCGCCGAGATCCACCAGTCGCCGCGCGAGATTGGAGCCGATGAAGCCGAGGCCGCCGGTGATCATCACCGCGCGGCCGCGGTAGAAGTTGCCGTAATCCGGGGTCACGGGCGCGGCGAGCTCGGGTACGCGCCGTCGGCCGCATCGGCGCGCGCGACGAGCGGCCGGACGTCGGGACGGCGATGCTGCTGGCGAATCACGAGCGCGAACCAGAGGCGCAGGACATCGACTCCGGTTTTGACGATTCGGCGAAAATTGAAGAACTGCGATTTGCCGAAGGCGCGGTGATAGTGGTGGACCGGCACTTCTACGATGCGAAATCCTGCGTCTTCGATTTTCTTCATCATCTCGAGACAGATGACGCCGCTCGTCTTCTCGAGGTTGATGCGTTCGAAAATCGCGCGCCGCATCAGCCGGAAATCGCAGTCCACGTCGCGGACCGTGAGCCCGAACATCTGGCTCACGATGTGGTGGTAGACCCGGCCGATGATGACGCGATGCAGCGGGTCCGAGCGGCTGATCTTGTAGCCGTTCACGAGATCGGCTTCCGGTGTCAGACGCGCCCAGAGCGCGGCGAGCTCCGCAGGATCGTATTGGGCGTCGCCATCCGTGTAGAAAATCAGCTCCTTGGTCGCCGACCGAAAACCTGTTTGCAGCGCGCCGCCGTAGCCACGGTTCTTGGCGTGGTGAATGACACGGACGCGAGGATACGTGCGCGCCAGTTCGTCGATGATGGCCGGCGTCGCGTCGACGCTGCCGTCGTTGACGACGATCACCTCGTAGTCCGGCGTCAGCTCAGCAGCCGCCTGGACGGCGCCGATCACCATGCTCGCGATGGTGCCGCTGTCGTTGTAGGCCGGGAAGAAAACGCTGAGACCTGCCGGTTTCGTCGCGCGGGAACCTGACATGGAAAACCCCTAAACCATAGCACGAAAAGGATCAACGCATCCGGCCTTGCGTCGCAATCAAACGCCAAGGAGTCATCGCCGATTCAAGGATGACGCTCTTGGACATCTTCGATTGTCCTTCGCGGCGCTCGGTGTACGTAATCGGCACTTCGGCAATGCGGCAACCTTGCCGCGCAGCGACGAACAGCATCTCGACGAGAAATGAATAGCCGTCCGAAGCGAACTCGTCCAGCGGCAAAGACGCCAGCGCATCGCGTCGCCAACACCGGTAACCGCTCGTACAGTCGTGACTGCGCATCCCTGTCAACGCTCGCACGTACGCGTTCGCAAACCGGCTCAAGAGCCGGCGCCGCCGCGGCCAGTTCACGATGGTGCCGCCCGGCGTGTAACGGGAGCCGATTACGACGTCGGCGTGGCTCGCAGCGTTCAGCAGATCTGGCAATCGGCATGGGTCATGTGAAAAATCGGCGTCCATTTGACAGATCAGATCGACCGGTTCGCGGATCGCGCGCTTGAGCCCGTCGACGTACGAACGTCCGAAGCCGCGACGCGCAGTCCTGTGGATGACGGCCACCCGCGAGGCGTGGACCTTCGCCACTTCGTCCGCGACCTCGCCAGTTCCGTCCGGCGACCGATCGTCGACAACAAGCACGTTCACGTCTTGGTGTTCAAGCAGGGCACCGACGAGCCTGGAGATGTTGTCGCGTTCGTTGTACGTCGGAACGACGACGAGCGCCTTCATCGCGGCGGCCGGCCCTCGAACCGCAGCGACGAGATCTGCTCCGAGATCAGGCCGACGAGAAAAATCACCACGCTCAAGAGAATGAGCAGCACCGACGAGTTCGTGACGTGCGACTGGGTCGCAATCGTCCACGCGGCGTAGGCTGCCCCCGTCACGAAGGATGCGACGCTGATCGGCACGAAAATCCTCAGAGGGCTGAAGATCGTGATGACTTTCAGGAGAATCAGGAAGAACCCGACGCCGTCCGAGCCCAGTCGAATTTTCGATACACCGACACGCCGCGCGGCATCGATTGGTTCGTAGCGAACGCTGTATCCTGCCTTCAAGAACGCCAGCGTCGTCGTCGTCGGCGTGGAGAACCCGTTCGGCAGCAGGTGCAGAAACTCGATCAAGCTCTCGCGCCTCGCGGCACGAAACCCCGACGTGAGGTCTGGAATCGGCTGTTGGGTGAGATAGCTCGCCAGGCCGTTCAATAGAGCGTTGCCTGCACGCCGCGCGAGCGTGGCTTGCGATCGGCTCGATCGCGCGCCAACGACGAGATCGTAGACCCCGAGGTGCGAGACGAGGCGGACGGCATCGGAAGGAGAATGCTGTCCATCAGCGTCGATGATGAGGACGAACGCGCCTGTCGCATTCCGAATGCCGGTCTTCACCGCGGCCCCATTGCCCTTGTTGTACGGGTGCCCGACCACGCGAGCTCCAGCCGCGGCGGCTTCCGCGCCGGTCTCGTCTGTTGACCCATCGTCGACGACCAGAATCTCGCGCCAACGGGCCGAGGCCGCCAACTCTCGCACGACGGCGCCGATCGTTCCCGCTTCGTTGAAGGCCGGAACCACGATCGTGGTGTCCTGAGGACCAGGAAGATCAGCCATTCGGTGTCGTCAGAAGGCGCGCGGGCTCATGTGGCGAAGCGGAAGTTGATGATGTCGCCATCCTGAACGACGTACTCCTTGCCCTCGAGCCGCACCTCACCGTGATCCCGGCACGCGGCCATCGACCCACGGGCGATAAGCGCGTCATAACTGACGACTTCGGCGCGGATAAACCCCCGGGCAATGTCGCTGTGGATTTCACCCGCGGCCAGCTGCGCCGCAGTGTGCCGCGGGATGGACCACGCGCGGCATTCGTCCTCGCCGACGGTAAAGAACGAGATATACCCGAGCAGATCGTAGCTGGCGCGAATCACGCGATCGAGGCCGGAGGCGCTCAAGCCGAGGTCCGCGAGAAACGCCTGAGCATCGGCGGAATCGAGCTGCGCGATCTCGAGCTCGATTTTGCCGCACACGGCAACGGCCGCGGTGGACGCGTGTGAGAGAAATGCCGTCAACCCGGCGGCGCGCGCGGCATGGTCGATCTGTGTGGCGGCGTCACCGCCCTCCGAGAGCTGCGCTTCGTCGACGTTGATCACAATCAGCAGCGGCTTCGCGGACAGGAACTGGAAACCGCGGAGCCGTTTCAGATCTTCGCCCTTCAGATCGAGCGCTCGCAGCGGCTTGCCTTGCTCCAGCGACGCTTTGCAGATCGTGATCACGTCGCGCTCTCGCTCCAGGTCGGCGCTGCGGCCTTTCTTGAGATCTTTCTCCAGCCGTTCGAGCCGCCGCTCGGCGACGCCAAGGTCGGCCAGGATCAGCTCGTCTTCCATCGATTGCGCATCGCGTCCGGGGTCCACCGATCCCGAGGGGTGAGGCACCGTCGGATCGTTGAACGCGCGCACGACGTGCACGAGCGCGTCGGCGTTTTTGTATGCGGCGACGTCGACGAGCGCCTGGGCGCCGCCGACGGCGCCCTGCGCCGCGAGATCCGTGAACTCCACCGTCGCCGGTACCCGCTTCCGCGGGTTGTACATCGCCGTCAGGCTGTCAAGGCGCGCATCCGGAACCTTTGAGATGCCGATCGACGTTTCGCCCTTACCGTGCGAGGCGCGCGCCGTCTCGCGGGCGCTGGTCATGAGCTGGAAGAGTGTGGTTTTGCCGCTGGATCCGACGCCGATGAGAGCTGCCCTGAGCATCGCGAGCCCGCATCGTAACACCCTCACTCAGCGCGGCTGGCGCGGCAGGGACGAGGTGCTTTGCGGGGACGGAGGTCCACCGGCAGGGACGAAGGTGACCGCCAGGGACGGAGGTGTTCTGCGTACGGTTCAAGCGCCGACCCAATGGGTTGTGGTAAGAGGCGATTAAAAGGCGAAAATTTGGCGTAACTTACTGAGACAGCAGATTTTGCGGTTGACATCCACTTGAGCCTCTCCTACTATCTGCGTGGAAATTTGTGGTCAAAAGTGGAGTAGAAAGTTGGGAGTCGGGCATGGTGTCTCGTGTTTAGAGGCAACGCCCCGGCTCGCATCGATGATAAAGGCCGACTCAAAGTCCCAAACGCTTTTCGATCGCTCCTCGAGTCGAAGTACGGCCGTGAGCTCTTCCTGACCAGCCTGTCGGGTGAATACGTGCGCATCTATCCCATGCCGGTCTGGATCGAGCTCGAGGAGAAGCTCGGACAGGTTCCGTCCGCGCACCCGGCCAAGCTGCGCTTCCTCGATCGCGTCAACTACTTCGGCCAGACTGCTGAGCTCGACACGCAGGGGCGAGTGATCATTCCGTACCGCTTGCGCGACACGGCGACGATGTCGGGCGACGTCGACGTGCTGGGGCAATACAACTATCTCGACGTGTGGAACCACGATCGCTTCCTCGCAAAAATCCAGCGCGACACCTACACGGACGATGACGCCCGTGCGCTCGCGGAGTTCGGGATCTGATGGTGCACTTTCCCGTGATGACTACCGAGGTCGTGCAGCATCTGCGTCCCCAGTTCGGCGGGCTCTTCGTCGACTGCACCGTCGGCCTCGGCGGTCACTCGCGCGCGCTGCTCGAAGCCGGCGCGACGCGCATCATCGGACTCGATCGCGACCTCGACGCACTCGCGCGCGCCGGTGACACGCTCGCGCCCTGGCGCGATCGCGTCGAGTTGGTCCATGCCGACTATCGGACTCTCACGGACGTGCTCGACCAACGGCACATCGCGACGGTGGACGGCGCGCTCGCCGATCTCGGCGTGTCGTCGCTCCAGTTCGACGCGCCCGGGCGCGGCTTCAGCTTTCAGCGCGATGAACCACTCGACATGCGAATGGATCGCTCGCAGGGTGAGACGGCGGCCGATTTCGTCGCGCGCGCAACAGAGAGCGAGCTGGCAGACACGATCTTCCAGTACGGCGAGGAACGGTTCTCGCGCCGGATTGCCCGCGCGCTCGTAGAGACGCGCCGCGATGCTCCGGTGACGACCACAGGGCAACTCGCCGCGATTGTGCGCCGCTCGATCCCACGGCGCGGCTACACGCGGATCGATCCGGCGACAAGAACCTTCCAGGCGCTCCGCATCTGGGTGAACCGCGAGCTCGAAGGCCTGGATCGCTTTCTCGAGGCGGCGGCGTCGCGGCTTCGGGCCGGCGCGCGGCTCGCAGTCATCACGTTCCACTCCCTCGAGGATCGCATCGTGAAGCACACGCTGCGCGCGCTGGAGCACCGTGAAACGGCGCTCGTCAAAGTGCTGACGAAGAAGCCGCTCGTGCCCGCCGACGACGAACTGCAGCGCAACCCGCGGGCGCGCAGCGCAAAGCTGCGCGTCGCGGAAAGGACGGCTTGAGTGGCTGAACCGTTCGAATACGCCATCAAGAAAGACGTTCGTAACAACCCCATCGTCCGTGAGATGGACGAGACGCGGCAGCGCGAGCTGTGGACGTCGGTGGGCATCGCCGGATTTGTCGTGCTGGCGTTCCTGTTCTCGGCCTGGCAGCACTTCGAGCTGCTTCAGCACGGGTATCAGATCGAAGAGATGCAGCGTCAACGTGCGGCCGAGGAAGAAATCGGCCACCAGCTGCGCCTCGAAATCGAAACGCTGCGCTCGCCTAAGAGAATCGAAGCATTGGCCACGAAGCAGCTGCACCTGGTCGCGCCCTCGGTAGACGAGGCGATCGTGATCGAACGAGTACGCCCGGCTGATCCGCCGGCCAAGTCGGTTGTCGCGCGTCGATGATGAAACCTCCCGGGCCGCCCGACTGGCGCGAAACGCTGACACGGCGGATTTTCGTCGTGGCGGCAGGCCTTGCGCTCTGGGCGGCAGCCATCGAGATTCGGCTCGTCTACCTGCAGGTCTTCGACCGTGCCGATCTGATCGGGCGCGCTGAACGGCAACAGGAGCGGACGCAGCCCTCACCCGCCAAGCGCGGCGATATCCTCGATCGGCGCGGGCATGTCCTCGCCACCAGCGTCGACGCGGACACGATCTACGCCGTGCCGACGGCCATCATCGACTCGGTCGGCGCTGCGAGGCGAATCTGCGAGGCGCTCGGGGACTGCGAAGCGAAGGACCGGCAGGTCCTGGCCGATAAACTCGCGCAGCGGCGGGCGTTCGCGTACGTGCGCCGGCAGGTGGCGCCTGATCAGGCACGCCGCGTCGCCGCCCTGAACCTCGACGGTATCGGCTTCATCAAGGAGAGCAGACGCTTCTATCCGAACAAGGAGCTCGCGGCGCACCTGCTTGGCTACGTCGGTCTGGACAACACCGGATTGGATGGCCTCGAGTACACGTACGATTCCAAGATTCGAGGCAAACCGGGCACGATTCTCGTCCACACAGACGCGCGCCGCCACGCATTCAGCCGCTTCGAGCGGCCTCCCACGTCGGGATCCAGCGTCGAGCTGACCATCGATCAGTTCCTGCAACACCTTGCCGAGCGCGAGCTTCGCACCGGCGTCCTGCTGAACCGCGCCCAGGGCGGATCCGCCATCGTCATGAATCCCCGGACGGGCGAGATTCTGGCGATGGCGAACGAGCCGACGTTCAACCCGAACGCCTTTCGCGATTCCCAGGAGATCGAACGTCGCAACCGGGCGGTGCAGGATCTCTACGAGCCTGGATCGACCTTCAAGATCGTGACGGCATCGGCGGCCATCGAAGAGAAGGTGATGGACGTCGACGCGATGATCGACACCAATCCCGGACGGCTCTACGTCGGAGGACGCTCGCGCGTCATTACCGACGATGCCGGCCGCAACAACGGCGTCCTCTCGTTCACGAACGTCATCGTCAAGTCGAGCAACATCGGCGCGGTGAAGATCGGCCTCAGAGTGGGCACCGAGCGATTGAGCCGATTCGTGGGACTGTACGGCTTCGGCCGTCAGGTCTCGCCCGACTTTCCCTCCGAAAACGCGGGCATCGTCTGGAGCCCGGAGAAGTGGACGGAAAGCGCGCTGGCTTCGGTGTCGATGGGCTATCAGGTGGCGGTGACGCCGTTGCAGATGGTTGCGGCGGTGAGCTCTGTGGCCAATGGCGGTCAGTACATCGAGCCGCGCGTCGTGCGCGCCGTGTACCGCAACGGCACCCGCTACCAGGCCACGCCGAAAGCACTTCGGCGGACGATCAACGCCGATACCGCCGCCGCGCTGACCACGATCATGGAAGGGGTCGTCACCGATGGGACCGCGAAGCGCGCGCGGATTGATGGCTACACCGTGGCCGGCAAGACCGGCACGGCGCAGAAGCTGATCGACGGCCAGTATTCGCATTCGGATCACTACGCGTCCTTCGTCGGATTCGTCCCGTCGAGAGATCCGGTGCTCGCCATCGTCGTCGTCATCGACTCGGCCAAGGGCCCCAATGGCGATCACGGTGGCACCGTCGCGGCGCCAATTTTCAGGAACATCGCGGAGCCCGCGCTTCGGTACTTCGGCGTGCCTTCGACCATCAATCCGCCTCCGGCAGTACTACTCGCCCGAAACGACCTGCCTGTCGCGGCGCCGACACACAGTCCCGAGCGGCGCGCCGAACCGGTCATCAGTCTCATCGCCGACGGACCGCCGGACACCGTCCCCGACGTGCGAGGCCTGAGCGCGCGCGAGGCGGTGCGGAAGTTGGTGACTCTCGGATTGAACGCACACGCTTCTGGTGACGGCTTCGTGATTTCGCAGTCGCCGGAGGCGGGTACGCCACTCGACCATGCAACGACCTGCCGTCTGGTGCTCCAGCGGTCTCTTCCGCTTCCGGCGCTCTCGGGACAGCCATGACCTGGGCGGAGCTCCACGGCGTGCTGCGCGGTCGCGGACTCATCCGAGCCGATGACGCGTTGCGCGCCGAAGCCGCCGCTGCTGTCGTCAGCGGTGTGGCGTACGACTCGCGATCGGTCCAGCCGGGTCATGTGTTCGTGGCGCTTCGAGGCCGTCACGCCGACGGTACGACCTTTGCGCGTCAAGCGATCGATCGCGGAGCGATCGCCGTGGTTTCCGAGCAGCCCGCGCCCGAAGGCGTGAACGTGCCTTGGGCGATCGTCGACGACGCACGTCTGGCGCTGGCGGTGATCGCGATCGCGTTCTACCGCGACCCCAGCCGTGAGATGCAGGTCGTCGGTATCACCGGGACGAACGGCAAGACGACCACCGCGTACCTGCTGGCGTCGATTTTCGAGGCAGCAGGCATCCGATGCGGCCTTCTGGGAACTGTCGCCTACCGCGTCGGCGATGTCGTGCGCGACGCGACGCGGACGACGCCCGAAGCACCCGACGTACAGGCGCTTCTCCGCGAGATGGTCGGCCAGAGATGCGGCGCCTGCGCGATGGAAGTGTCGTCGCACGCGCTGTCGCTGCGCCGCGTGGACGGGATGACATTTGCTGCGGCCGTATTCACGAACCTCACGCGCGACCACCTCGATTTCCACGCGGGCATGGACGACTACTTCCGGGCCAAGCGACGACTGTTCGAGATGCTGCCTCGCGACGCGCCGAGTCTCGTGAACCTCGACGACCCGCGCGGAACAGCGCTTCTCGAGGCCGGCGGCCGGCCGATCACCTATGCCATCGGCCGGGCCGCCGACATCACACCCGGTCCGCTGTCGTTTTCGCTCGACGGCTTGACGTTCGACGTCCGGACGCCTCGCGGCACGCTGCAAGTGCGCTCGAGGCTCGTCGGGCGGCCGAATGTCTACAACATTCTCGCAGCGGTCTCGACGGCGACGGCGCTTGATCTGCCGTTCGACGCCATCGAACGCGGCGTGCGCTCGCTCGAGGGGGTGCCGGGCCGCTTCGAAGTCGTCTCCGGCGCAAGAGATGAAGTCACGGTAGTCGTCGACTATGCCCATACCGACGACGCGCTGCGGAATCTGCTCGAGACGGCGCGGCCCCTCGCGCGCGGCCGACTGCTCACGGTCTTTGGTTGCGGTGGCGATCGCGATCGCACGAAGCGGCCATTGATGGGCGCTGTTGCCGGACGGCTGAGCGATCTCATCGTGATCACATCGGACAACCCGCGCAACGAGGACCCGAACCGGATCATCGAGGAGATTCAGCGCGGCATTACCGCGGACACGAAAAAGGATGCCGGGCAGCGTCTGTTGACCATCGTCGATCGGCGCGCAGCGATTACGAAGGCAGTCGAGCTGGCGCGGCCTGGCGATCTTGTGCTCATCGCGGGCAAGGGACACGAGAAGTACCAAGTGATTGGGGATCGCGTGCTGCCGTTCGACGACGCGGCGGTGGCGCGCGAGGCGTTGTCGCGGCGACGGACGAACTCGGGCGTCGTATGACGGCGGGTCCAGAAGGACCTGCCCTGAGGCTCACCGCGCAATGGGTCGCCGGGGCAATGGGCGGCGTGTTGGTGGCAGGCGATCCGTGGTCCGAATTCGACGGTGTGTCGATCGATACACGGACGCTCGCGGCGGGCGACTTGTTCATCGCGATTCGCGGGGAACGATTCGATGGTACGGCGTTCGCCGGCACAGCGATCGAGAAGGGCGCGGCCGGCGTGGTGGTACCGCGCGGCTCGGCCGCGGCTGCTCGACCGGTCGACGAGGGCAGGGTCGTCATCGAGGTCGAAGACACGATCCGGGCGCTGCAGGCGCTGGGACACACGATTCGTCGCGAATCGGGAACGAAAGTCGTGGCCATCACCGGCAGCGCCGGCAAGACCACGACGAAGGAAGTGGCAGCGGAGTTTCTCGCGGCGCGGTACCGCGTCGTGCGCAACCGTGGGAACTTCAACAATCACATCGGGTTGCCGTTGTCGCTCGTGGAGCTGCGGCAGCGGCCGGAGATCGCCGTCGTCGAGTTGGGCATGAATCACCCCGGGGAAATCAGCACGCTGGTGCACGTGGCTGAGCCGGACGTGCGCGTGTGGACGAACGTCGGCGAGGCCCATCTTGGGTTTTTCGCGTCGGTCGACGCCATCGCGGACGCCAAAGCCGAGATCTTCGAGGGCGCTTCATCGGCCACGACGCTCGTGGCGAATGCCGACGAGGATCGGATCGTCGCGCGCCTCGGTCGATTTAGAGGCCGCGTCGTGACGTTCGGCATCGAGCGCGCGGCCGATGTGTCCGCGTCCGAGGTCGTCGATCGCGGCATCGACGGCACGAGCGCGCGGATCACGACGGGACGCGGAAGCGTAGAGCTGAACACGCCGCTCATCGGTCGAGGCAATCTCGCGAACGTTCTGGCAGCGACGGCTGTGGCTGAAGAATTCGACATCCCCCTCGCGACAGTGGCCGCGCTCGCTGCCACGCTGCGGCCGGCCGCGCATCGCGGCGACGTCGTGCGCCTGACGAGCGGCATCACGGTCATCGACGACAGCTACAACGCGAATCCGACCGCGATGCGGCGAGCGCTGGAGGTACTGGCGCGGACGGAGGCGGGCCGGCGGCGAATCGCGGTCCTCGGGGAGATGCTCGAGCTCGGAGAACGCGGGTCGGAGCTGCACGCGGTCGTTGGTCGCGCGGCCGCAGCGGCCGACGTGAATGTTCTGCTCACGGTGGGCGGTTCGGGCGCGGCCGCGATGGCGGCCGCGGCGATCGCGTCAGGAATGCCGCGGAATGCGGTACGGCACTTCGAGTCGAGTGTCGACGCTGCGGACGCGGCGGCCGCGATGGTGACGGCTGGCGACGTCGTGCTCGTGAAGGGCTCTCGTGGCGTGCGGACCGACGTCGTCGTCGATCGGCTGAAGGCGGAGCGCGGCTGATGCTGTTCCAGCTGCTCTACTCGTTTCACACGCAGTTCTCCGTGCTGAACGTGACGCGCTACATCACGTTCCGCACGGCAGCCGCCAGCCTGTCCGCCTTGGCGATCAGCCTGGCATTCGGGCCATGGATGGTGCGCAAGCTCCGTGAGTTTCAGATCGGTCAGGTGATCCGCCAAGAAGGTCCGCAGACGCATCGTTCGAAGTCGGGGACACCGACGATGGGCGGACTGCTGATTCTGACGGCGGCGCTCGTCCCAACGCTTCTGTGGGCCGATCTGACGAACGTCTACGTGTGGATTGCGGTGCTCACAACAGCGGCGTTCGGCGGCATCGGATTCGCCGACGACTACCTGAAGATCGTTCGCCGATCGCATCACGGCTTGCGGCCCCGCTACAAGATGGGCCTCCAGATCGTTGCCGGCCTCACGGTCGGCGTGGTGCTGCTCTTGCTCGCGAACAGCGGCCAATACAACACGCGGCTGGTGTTTCCGTTCTTCAAGCGCGTGATCCCCGAACTCAGCTTCTGGTACGCGCCCTTTGCCGCGTTCGTGCTCACCGCCGAGTCGAATGCGGTGAACCTCACCGACGGGCTCGACGGATTGGCGATCAGCATCTTTGCGATCGCCGCGGCGGCGTACACCGCACTCGCGTACGTCGTGGGGAACCGCGTGCTCGCGGAGTATTTGCTGTTGACGCACTTCTCGCAGGCCGCCGAACTCACCGTATTCTGTGGCTCGCTCGTCGGCGCCTCGCTCGGATTCCTCTGGTACAACTCGTATCCCGCAGAAATCTTCATGGGCGACGTCGGATCGCTCGCCCTCGGCGCGGCGCTCGGGACGGTGGCGATTCTCATCAAGCAGGAACTGCTGCTCGTCATCGTCGGCGGCGTGTTCATGCTGGAAGCACTGTCGGTTGTGATTCAGGTGGCCTCGTTCAAGACGACCGGGAAGCGCGTCTTCCGCATGGCGCCGCTCCACCACCATTTCGAGTTGATCGGCTGGAGCGAACCGAAAGTCATTACGCGGTTCGTCATCATTGCCACCATTTTTGCGTTGTTCAGTCTGACGACCTTGAAGCTCAGATGACCTTCGACGTGAAAGGGAAGCGGGTGACCGTCGCGGGAGCGGCGAGAAGCGGGCTGGCCGCGGCCGAACTGCTCGCGCGCCGCGGCGCCGAGGTGACGCTTTCGGAGACGCGCGCCGATGTTCCAGAACGCGGCGCGCTCGAGCATCTCGGCGTGCGGCTCGAGGTCGGCGGTCACGTCGCAGCGACCTTTGCCGATGCCGATCTCGTCGTGCTCAGCCCCGGTGTCCCGCCGGAACAGCCGGCGATTCAAGCGGCGCGGGATCGCGGCGTTCCGGTCATCGCCGAGATCGAGCTCGCCTCGCGCTGGCTCCGGGGCCGCGTCATCGCCATCACCGGGACCAAAGGAAAGTCGACGACGACCGCGTTGACGGGACGGATGCTCGAAGCCGCAGGTTTCAAGGTGACGGTCGGGGGGAACATCGGCGACCCGTTGAGCGCGCAGGTGGCCGACTCGACGCCGGACACGTATCACGTTGTCGAAACGAGCAGCTTCCAGCTGGAGCAGATCGACACGTTCCATCCATGGATCGCCGTGATGCTGAATTTCTCGCCAGACCATCTCGATCGGCATCCGACCGTCGAAGCGTACGCGGCGGCGAAGGCGCGGATCTTCGAGAACCAGGACGCAGCGGACTGGGCAGTTGTGAACGCGGACGATCCAGGCGTGCTGGAGATGGCGCGTCGCGGCCGCGCGCGGCTTCGCTTCTTCTCGCCGCGCACGCCGCTCGCAGACGGAACGGTCGTCGAGGGCGGATGGATCGTCGATCGCCGTGCCGATCGCGCCGAGCGTCTGGTGCCGCTCGCGTCCATTCACCTGCTTGGTCCTCATCTCGTGAACGACGTCATGGCCGCCGCAACGGTCGGCGCGATCGCCGGCGCGGCTCCGGCTGCGCTGACTGCTGCAGTCGAGGCCTTTCACGGGCTCGAGCACGCGATGGAGCTGGTCGCCGACATCGGCGGCGTACGGTTCGTGAACGATTCGAAGGCCACCAACGTCGAGTCGGCGCTGCGTTCGATCGAAAGCTTCGATCGAGGTCTGGTGCCGATCATCGGCGGGCGATTCAAAGGAGGCGATCTGTCGCGCCTTCGCGAGCCGCTGCGGCAGCGCGGCAAGGCGGTCGTCGCGATCGGCGAGGCGAAGCCGCTCGTGCGGGAAGCATTGACCGGCGCCATCGACGTGCATGACGCCGACACGCTCGCCGACGCCGTCGCGCGCGCGCATGCGCTGGCGCGGCCATCGGGCGTCGTCCTGCTGGCGCCGGCGTGCGCGAGCTTCGATATGTTTCGCGATTACGCGGAAAGGGGAAGGCGCTTCAAAGAGGAGGTCAAACGCCTTGAAATGGCGAATGGCTGATGACTGGTTGTCTTGGATCGTGGTGAAGCTGTGAGCTGTGAGCTGTCATCAGTCGGTTGTGGCGGTGGAGGACTGGCTGCTGGGAACCCAGGCTGCCCCGGCCTGGGAAGCTGGTGCCTCTGCCCGACGCCGACTGATGACTGCTGACTGCTCACGGCAATCCTAATCTGGGTCCAGGAGATGTTTCGGAGGAAGTTGAGTTCCGCTTTATAGCAATGGCCAGAAAGCTGAAGTCCGACAGAGTGCTGTTTCTCGCCACCATCCTGCTGGTGGGCCTGAGCATCGTGATGGTGTATAGCGCCTCCGCCCCGGTCGCCCTGGAGCGGTACGGGCGCGCCTCGCGGTTCCTGCTCACACAGGCCATGTGGGCGCTGCTCGGCATCGCCATGCTTTACATCGTGATGCGCGTCGACTACCGGTTCTACAAGGAGTCGGCGTTCATCTGGACGGGCCTCGGCCTGGTGGCCCTCGCGCTCGTTGCGGTCTATTTCCGAGCACCCGTCAACGGTGCGCGACGCTGGTTCGGCGTCGGCGGGATCGGCGTGCAACCGTCGGAGCTCGCCAAGCTCGCGGCGATCTTCTTCATCGCTGCGCATCTCGAGCGGCGCATGCATCGCATCGACGAACCAGCGTATGGGCTGCTGCCGGTCGGTGTGGTCGTCTTTGGCTTGGTTGCGCTGATCCTTCCCGAGCCCGACTTCGGGACGTCGATGTCGCTCGTGTTGATCGCGGCCGTCATGGTGTTCGCCGCAGGCCTGAACTATCGCTACGTCATTGGTGTCGCGCTCCTCTCACTTCCGGTCGTCTACCTGGGAGTGATGGGCTCCGCATACCGTCGCCGGCGGACGCTTGCATTCCTCAATCCGTGGGACGACCCGCTCGGTGACGGGTTTCAAATCATCCAGTCGTTGATCGCGGTCGGGACCGGCGGCGTTTCCGGAAAAGGTTTGATGAACGGCGTCCAGAAACTCTTCTATCTGCCGGAGCCGCACACGGACTTCATCTACTCGGTGATCTCGGAGGAGCTCGGGCTGATCGGCGCAACCGCCGTCCTTGTGTGCTTCTGCGTGATCACCTGGCGCGGCCTGCGCGTGGCGCTGCGCGCGCCCGATTCGTTCGGCGCGTTCCTGGCCCTCGGGCTGACGACGATGGTCGCGCTGCAGGCGCTGGTGAACATCAGCGTCGTCCTCGGTCTGATGCCGACGAAGGGCATTCCGCTGCCGTTCGTCAGCGCAGGCGGATCGTCGCTGTTGATCAACCTCGTCGGCATGGGGATCTTGCTGAACGTGTCGCAGCACGCGTCGTCGCCCGAGGCATGAGTGGCCCTGCGGGTTGTCATCGCCGGCGGTGGCACCGGCGGCCACCTGTACCCGGGAATCGCCGTCGCGCAGGAGATACGGCGGCGGCGGGCCGATGCAGAGATTTCGTTCGCGGGGACCGCTCGCGGCATCGAGGCGCGCGTCGTCCCGCGGGAAGGGTTCGCGTTGGATGTGATCCGCAGCAGCGGGTTGAAAGGCAAAACGGCAGTCGACGTCGTGCGGGGCGCGACCCTCGTGCCGTTCAGCGTCATCGACGCATGGCGGGTCGTGTCGGCGCGGCGCCCGCACGTCGTGATCGGCGTCGGCGGCTACAGCTCCGGTCCGGTGGTCCTTGCCGCGGCCGTTCGTGGCGTACCGACGATGCTGCTCGAGCAGAACGCCGTGCCGGGACTGACGAATCGAATGCTCGCGCGCGTCGTGAAGGCGGCTGCGGTGACGTTCGACTCGACGCAAGCGTTCTTCGGATCGAAGGCGTTCGTCAGCGGCAACCCGGTCCGGCCGGAGTTCTTCGCCACCGGATCCCAACAGGAGTCGGGGCTCGATGACCAGACATCCAGCACACGGGTCTTAGTTTTTGGCGGCTCTCAGGGCGCGCACGCGATCAACGTGGCCATGGTGGAGGCAGCGCCGCAGTTGGCGGCCGGCAGTCCGACTTTTCGTCTCGTCCATCAGACGGGAGAACGAGATGTGGAGATGGTCCGTACCGCCTACGGGGAAGCGGGGCTTCAGGCCGACGTCGAGCCGTTCCTCTACGACATGGGACGGCAGCTCGGACAGGCGGACATAGTCGTCTGTCGCGCCGGCGCGACCACGCTGGCGGAGATTACCGCGGCGGGCCGGGCGGCGATTCTCATTCCGCTGCCGTGGGCGACCGACGACCACCAGCGGAAGAACGCGGAGGCGCTCGCGGCGGCCGGTGCCGCCGAGGTGTTGCTTCAGAGCGATCTCGCCGGCGGACGGCTGGCGGATCGCATCGTGTCGCTCGCGAGCGATCGCGGGCGACGGCAGCGGATGGCGTTGGCCGCGCGGAAGCTGGCGAAACCGGATGCGGCCCGGGTGATCGTCGATCGGGCGCTGGCTCTCGCGAAACAGTGCTAGGCAAAACCCGGCACGTTCATTTCGTGGGGATCGGCGGCATCGGGATGAGCGGCATCGCCGAATTGCTGGCGAATCTTGGGTACGCAGTCAGCGGGACGGACGAAAAGCAGTCGGCGGTGACCGAACGGCTGAAAACGTTGGGCATTCGCGTGGCGTATGGCCACGACGCGGCGCACCTGGGCGATGCGGACGTGGTTGTCGTCTCCGCGGCGGTGAGGCCGGCGAATCCCGAGGTGCGGGAGGCGGTGCGGCGGCAGGTGCCGGTGATTCCTCGGGCCGAGATGCTGGCCGAGCTGATGCGTCTGAAGACCGCGATTGCCGTGGCGGGCGCGCACGGCAAGACGACAACGACCTCGATGATCGCGCTCGTGCTCGAACGGGCCGGTCTCGATCCGACGGCGGTGATCGGCGGGCGGTTGAGCGCCTTCGGCAGCAACGCGCGGCTGGGTGGAGGCGAGCTGATGGTGGCCGAGGCCGATGAAAGCGACCGATCGTTTTTGAAACTGTTTCCAACGATTGCAGTGATCACGAACATCGACCACGAGCATCTGGAGAACTACGGCGGGTTCGACGATCTGCAGCAGGCATTCGTCGACTTCGCGAACAAAGTGCCGTTCTACGGCGCCGTAATCGCGTGCGTGGACGATCCGAACCTGGCGGCCATTGTGCCGAGGATGACACGCCGCGTGAAGACGTACGGCCTCGATTCGCGAGATGCAGACGTCACGGCGTCGGACGTGGCGCTGGCGCCGTTCGGCGCGAGCGCGACGATCAAGGGCCAAGGACGCATCACGCTGCAGGTCCCGGGACGCCACAACCTGCAGAACGCGCTCGCCGTGGTGGCGGTCGGGCAGGAGCTCGGCGTGAGCTTCGAGCAGGTCGCGTCCGGCCTTCGCGACTTCCGCGGTGCGGAGCGCCGCTTCGAAGTACGCGGCGAGCCTCGAGGAATCCTGGTGGTCGATGACTACGGGCACCATCCCACCGAGATCGCGGCCGTGATCGCGGCGGCCAAGACGCTGAACAGGCGGATTGTCGTCGCGTTCCAGCCTCATCGGTTTACGCGCACCGCGGCGCTGATGAACGCATTCGGACCGGCGCTGGCGGGTGCGGCGCACGTCGTGTTGACCGACATCTACGCCGCCGGGGAAGAGCCGATTCCCGGCGCCACGCTGGAGGCGCTCGCCACCGCCGTGCGGGCGTCGGTGAGCGCGCCGGTCGAGACGGCGCCCGCGCTGGACGACTTGGTTGCTGCTGTCGTGCGGGCGGCCAGGCCAGGCGATGTCGTGATCACCCTCGGCGCGGGATCGATCGGCACCGTCCCCGATCGTCTCGTGGAGGCGCTGACGTGAACGCCGTTGCAGCTCCGGCCGATCGCCGTTTCCGCCGCGCCCACGTCAAGCCGTCGCGCAGGAAACGAAGCTGGCGGGCGATGACCGGTCCGGCGATTCGATATGGGATGGCCATGGCTGTCCTGGCGTTCGCGCTGTATCGCAGCGCGCGCGTGTCGGCGAACGCCCACCTCCTCGAGGTGGATCGCATCGTCATTCACGGCAACGAGCGTCTGTCGAAGGGCGAAGTGATGGCGGTGCTGAGCGGCCTTCGCGGTGAAAGCCTGTTGTGGACCGATCTCGACGTCTGGCGCAGGCGGCTGCTCTCATCGCCGTGGGTTCGCGACGCGGCGCTGCGTCGCTCGCTGCCGTCGACCGTGGACGTGATGGTGTGGGAGCGGCGGCCGATCGGGATCGCTCGGATCAACGGCGGCGACCTGTACCTCGTCGACGACCGCGGCGTGATCATCGACCAGTACGGATCGCAGTACGCCGCCTTCGATCTGCCGATCATCGATGGGTTGACCATGATGACTCCGGGGGTGGAGCCGAAGTCCGGGTCTGTCCCAGATGCCGCCTCGGATTCGGCGGCCAACGAGCGACGCGCCGAGCTGGCGGCTCGGTTGATGACGGCGCTCAAAGCGAAGCCTCAGGTCGCGAAACGGGTGTCGCAGATCAATGTTGCCGATCTGCACAACGCGTCGGTGATTCTCAGCGGCGACCCGGCGGTGCTCTACGTCGGCGAGGACCAGTTTCTTCCAAGGCTTCAGTCGTACCTCGACCTCGCGTCGGCGCTGCGCGAGCGTGTCCCCGACATCGATTCCGTCGATCTGCGCTTCGACGATCGCATCTACGTACGGCCCGCCTTCACGCCATCGACGCTGAGGCGGGGCAAGCCTGTCCCCGGTTCTGCCTCGCTTCGACGGGGTGAGTCGGCGCCGACGTCTGCGGCAGTTCGGCACGGCAACACCGAGCCTCCATCTCACAGTGCGGCGCGGAAACCTGCAAGGAGACGATGACGTTGTTCAAGAGGAGCGTGAGTGGCGCGTAAGGAGCGATATCTCGTCGGGCTCGACGTTGGCACGTCCAAGGTGACGGCGGTCGTCGGTGAGATCGTCGACGGCGGCGGGATCGATGTCGTCGGTCTCGGCGTCGCCGAGTCGCACGGCATTCGCCGGGGCGTCGTGGTCAACCTCGAAGCCGCGGTCGACTCGATCAAGAAGGCGATCGAGGAAGCGGAGCTCATGGCGGGTGTCGAAATCGACTCGGTGCACCTTGCGCTCTCCGGCCCTCACATCAAGGGTTTCAACAGCCGCGGCGTGATTGCGGTGGCCGGCAAGAATCGCGAAATCACGCGAGAGGACGTGCGCCGCGCGATCGATGCAGCCAAAGCGGTGTCGCTGCCCACCGGCCGCGAGATCCTCCACGTTCTGCCGCAGGACTTCGTCGTCGACGAACAGGACGGGATCGGCGCGCCGGTGGGGATGACCGGCGCACGGCTCGAAGTGAACGTCCACATCATTACCGGCAGCCAGAGCTCCACGCAGAACATCGTCGCCTGCGTGAACCGCGCCGGCGTCGCCGTGGCCGAAACGGTGGTCGAGCAGCTCGCGGCAAGCGACTCGGTCCTCACCGCCGATGAGAAGGAGCTGGGAGTTGCGCTGGTGGACGTGGGTGGCGGCACCACCGACATTGCCATCTACGAGCGCGGCAGCCTCTGGCACACGGCGGTCATCGGCATCGGTGGCGATCACTTCACGAACGACATCGCCGTCGGCCTGCGGACTCCCGTGCCCGATGCGGAAAAGATCAAGCGCAAATGTGGTTGCGCGCTCTCGGGCATGGTGGACGAAGACGAAACGATGGAAGTGGCGAGCGTCGGCGGACGCAAGCCGCGCGTGATGGCGCGGCGCATCCTGTCCGAGATTCTGCAGCCGCGTGCGGAGGAGATCTTCCACCTCGTGTGGGATGAAATCCGCCGCGCGGGCTACGAGAAGAGCCTGAATTCCGGGATCGTGCTCACCGGCGGCGGCGCGATTCTGGACGGCATGCCAGAGATTGCGGAACAGATTTTCGACCTGCCGATCCGCCGCGGCTGTCCCGCCGGCGTCGGCGGCCTTGCGGATCACGTGAACAGCCCGACGTTCGCCACCGGCGTGGGGCTGGTGCTCTATGGCTATCGCAATTCAGCGGGCGACGTGGGCCGGGCGCCCATCGGCGCCGGCGCGTTCGTGCGCGTGGCGGGGCGGCTGCGCGGACTGTTCAAGGAATTTTTCTGATACGACAGGAGTCACCGATGGCTGATTACATGGATGACGACACCCTGCAGGGAAAACGGCTCCGGCTTCGACTGGAAGAGGAGGGCAGTACGGGCGCGCGCATCAAAGTGATCGGCGTGGGCGGCGGCGGCAGCAACGCCGTCAACCGCATGGTGCAGGCCGGCTTCGACGGTGTCGAGTTCATCGTCGCCAACACCGATCTGCAGGCATTGCGGACGAACGCCGCGCCCGTGAAGCTGCAAATCGGCTCCAAGCTGACCAAGGGACTCGGCGCCGGCGCGGACCCCAACGTCGGCCGGCAGGCCGCGCTCGAAGACACCGAGAAAATCATTCAGGCGCTCGACGGGGCCGACATGATTTTCGTCACGACAGGCCTCGGCGGCGGCACCGGGACAGGCGCTGCGCCGGTGATTGCCAGCCTGGCCAGCGAGCTCGGCGCGCTGACAGTGGCGGTCGTCACCAAGCCGTTCAAATTCGAAGGCAAGAAACGTCAGGTTCAGGCGGAGCGCGGCCTCGATGCGCTGCGCGAGTGCGTCGACACGATCATCACGATTCCCAACGAGCGGCTGCTGACGATCATCGATCGCACCACGCCGCTGACCGACGCCTTCTGCACCGCGGACGATGTGCTGAGGCAGGCCATACAGGGGATCTCGGATTTGATCCTCGTGCCTGGATTGATCAACCTCGATTTCGCCGACGTCAAGACCATCATGGCGGGAATGGGCCTGGCAATGATGGGCACCGGTATCGCCGAGGGACAGGACCGGGCGATGGAGGCGGCGCGGCGCGCGATCTCGAGCCCACTGCTGGAAGGGGCATCGGTGAACGGCGCCCGCGGCGTGATCATCAACGTCACCGGCGGGCCCGACCTGTCGCTGGTGGAGGTGAACGAGGCATCGTGCATCGTGCAGCAAGCCGCTGATGAAGAGGCCAACATCATCTTTGGCGCCGTCGTGGATCCCGAGCTGAAAGGCCGTGTGAAGATCACGGTGATCGCGACCGGCTTCGGACCGCAGGTCGCATCCCAGCCGATGACCTCCGGCGGGCACACTCCGGTGGACATGACGCCGTACACCGAGCAGGCGCGGATGCGCGTGGACAGCCCAGTCGTACCGGCCGCGGCTATGCCAGCGCCGAGGCTGTCGATCTCCAGACGTCCGCTTTTCGATCTACCGATGTCGGCCAATAGCAGTTCCATGCCGACGTCTTCGTCGGCCTCGGCTGCAGAGATGGTGGACGCGCTGCCCCCGGCAGCACGGAAACCGGTCATGGATCCGGATTTCGACCTTCAATCCACATTCGACGTTCCTGCGTTCCTACGGAGACAGGAAGGATGAGTTGAGCGGCAGGGCGGCGTTCTCGATGGTAAAGTAAATAGATCCACGGCACGCGAGAACGCCGACGTCTGAGCGTCAAGGGCCGCTCACCACCTGGCCATGAAGTCCTGGGCACAACGCGAACGCGCACTGGCAACCCTCGCGAAAGAAGTCGGGTAC
>Ga0114129_10000790_pt1 | contig 40604 bp, 40 predicted proteins | sample RhiMetdeltSRZDD1_FD_80071 | JGI IMG/M metagenome (GOLD analysis project Ga0114129, IMG submission 80071) | Populus rhizosphere microbial communities from Tennessee, USA - Rhizosphere MetaG P. deltoides SRZDD1 (version 2) (version 2) | ecosystem: Host-associated > Plants > Roots > Rhizosphere >...
GTCGGCGGCGTATCCGGGTTCGGCGGCGAGCGGATAGCACTGGAGGAATCCGGCGGCCCGGCCGTCGACTTCGAGGAGGTGGACGCGTACGTGGTGGGTGCCGTCGATGCGGGGGCCGTACTTGGTTTGCGCGTCGGTCAGGCTCTGCGGGCCGGGGAACCATTGCGCCACGTGCGGTTCGGCGAACCATTCGAGCAGGGTCGGCAGATCGCCGTGGGTGAGTGGGCGCAGGGTCAGGGACGGTAGCGCCACGGTTGAACCGCGCTGGAAGGCCGCCACGACGGGGTCTGGTGCGAGCCGCTGGACGGCGGCGGCCGGTGTGACCCATTCGTAGCGGTCGTGTTCGGGGTCGAGGACGACGGTGGCGCTGTCCGGAACGTCGGTGGCGAAGATCGCCCAGGGGCCGGAGAGGTCGACCGGCCGCAGTACGCATCCGGACAGCCCGGTCTCCTCGTACAGTTCGCGGACGGCGCCGGCGAGGATGGGTTCGCCGGGTAACCGGGCGCCCGACGGTGACGTCCACGCCCAGTCGCCTTCGTATTCGGGGCCGTTGTGGTGGCGGTGCAGCAGAAGGAACTCGCCGCTGGGCCGGCGTACGACCACTCCGGCGCCCCGGGGGTGGTCGGCCGCGATGGGCAGGCCGTCCCAGGTCGTTTCCGTCTCGCTCATGTCCGGGGACGCTACCATCGCGATCATGGGGATCGACCCGGGCCTGGCGGGCGTGCCGGAGACCGCGCTGTGGACGCTGTACCACCGCGTTCTGGAGGCGACGCATCCGCGTACGGTGCTGCCCGATCCGGTGGCGGTCGGGTTGATCGAGCGGTTCGCGTTCCCGTTCGCGGCGCGGTTCGGTCCCGGGTACGCCGGGCAGTCGCAGGTTCTGGCGTTGCGGGCGCGGTGTTTCGACGACGAGATCCGGTCGTTTCTGGCCGTGCATCCGGCCGGGACGGTGGTCGCGCTCGGCGAGGGTTTCGAGACGACGTTCTGGCGCGTGGACAACGGCCGCGTGCGGTGGCTGACCGTCGATCTGCCGGCGTCGGCCGCGCTGCGGCAGCGGTTGTTGCCGCACAACGACCGGATGCGGGTGCATGCCGGTTCCGCGTTCGATCCCGCGTGGATGGATGAGGTGGATGCCGGTGACGGTGTGCTCATCACCGCGCAAGGTCTGCTGATGTATTTCCCACCAGAGCAGGCGCTTGGTCTCATCACGGCGTGCGCGGCCCGCTTCCCGGGCGGCCGGATGGTCTTCGACACGGTCACGCCGCTGGTGAACCGGGAGGTCGAGCGGCACCCGCGCTACCAGCCGCCCCCGCTGCGGTGGCTGCTTGCGGTGCGCGAGTTTCCGCGGCTGCGCTCCATCCACCCTCCGATCTCGCGGGTACGCGAGGTGCGCAGCGGCCGCGGCCGGGGGCTGCTGGGCTGGATCGCGCCGCGGCTGCATCTGGTGCCGGTGCTCGGCCGCGATCGTCCGAGTGTCGTGAGCGTGACGTTCCGATAAGACTTGACCCTCACGTAGCGGAAGGGACGACCCTGGTACGCGAAGGGAGGGGAAGACCGATGTCTTACACGGTCGGCCGGGTGGCCGAGATCGCCGGGGTGACGGTACGCACGCTGCACCACTATGACGAGATCGGCCTGCTGACGCCGAGTACGCGTACGAGTGCGGGCTACCGGCGCTACGACGACGTCGATCTGGAGCGGCTGCAGCAGATCCTGCTCTACCGCGAGCTGGGCTTCACCCTCGAAGAGATCGCCGCGATCGTCGACGATCCGGACACCGAGGCCCGGGAGCATTTGCGGCGCCAGCATCAGCTGCTGCGTGACCGCATCGGCCGGCTGCAGGAGATGGTCGCGGCGGTGGAACTGGTTCTGGAGGCACACAAAGTGGGCGTCAATCTGACCCCGGAGGAGAAGTTCGAGGTCTTCGGCGACTTCGACCCCGACGCGTACGCGGAGGAGGCCGAGCAGCGCTGGGGGCACACCGATGCGTACAAGGAGTCGGCTCGCAAGTCGGCCCGGTACACCAAGGAGGACTGGCAGCGTATCCAGCGGGAGACCGGTGATCTGATGCAGCGCTGGATCGTCGCGCTGGACGCGGGGGTCGCCGCCGACAGCCAGGCCGGGATGGACCTGGCCGAGGAGCACCGGCAGCAGATCACCAAGTTCTTCTACGACTGCACGCTGGAGATCCACACCGGCCTGGCCGAGATGTACCTCGCCGATGAGCGGTTCACAGCGCACTACGAGAACCAGCGGGCGGGGCTCGCGCAGTACGTGCACGACGCGATCATGGCGAACGCCGTCGCCCGCTCATGAGAAGGTGTTCCGGTGTGGTCCACCCATGACGTCGCCGCGGTCGCCGCCGGCCGCTTGCGCAAGCGCTACACCGACTGGCGGAGAGGCGAGCACCGCCGCGAGTGGCTCGTGCTGCAAGCGTTGTATCCCAAGGCTTGCGACCTTGTCCCCGAGCCGCTCGCGGCCGATCTGGACGCCGTGCCGCCATGGATCGAGATGACGTGCCTGCCCGGCGAGCCGCTCGGCGGTACGCTGACGCCGCGCCAGCTGGACGCTCTGGAGGAGGCCCTGCGGCGGCTGTGGTCGATTCCCGTCGGCGATCTGCCGCTGCGCCGCTTCCACCCCGGCGAGGCACGATCGGTGGTCGGTGCCGGCCTGGCTGCGGCCGTGCGACCGCCGGGAATCGCCGGGCGGGCGTACGACATGTGCGTGGAGTTTCTGGCCGGGCCGTACGCACAGCTCGACGGTACGGTCATCGGGCACGGCGATGCGAAGCTCGCCAACTACTTGTGGGACGGCGAATCCGTGCGGCTGGTCGATTTCGAGGACGCGGGCGCTTCGGAGCCGGCGTACGAGCTGGGGTTCCTGGCCGAGCATCTGGCCGGGCGGGCGACGGACTGGGCGCCGCTGCTGGCGCGCTTCGCCGGTGAGGTCGACGAGCGGCGGCTGCGCGACGCCCGGCTGACGTCGGCGGCGCACTGGCTGCTGCTGCTCCTGCCGGGCGGCCCGGCGGCGCGGCGTAACCCGCCCGGGACGCTGGAGTCGCAGGCGCAGCGGATCCTTACGCAGCTTGCCTAGCAGCTTCCATACGGCACCCGCTACTCGCCGAGGAGGTTGTCCTCGACGCGCTTGAGCTTGTGCCGGACCTCGACGGCCGCCGGATGGCTCAGTTCGTCCAATGTGGCCAGAGCCAGCCGGTAGGTCGCCGCGGCCGGTTCCCAGTCGTCGGCTTCGCTGTAGCTGTCGCCGAGGTGGACCATGGTGTCGGCCTCGTGGTAGCGGTCGCCGAGTTCGCGGTAGAGCCGGATCGCATTGTCGAAACAGGACACGGCCCGGGTGTGGTGGCCGAGGCGCTGGTGGGCGTACCCGAGGCTGTCCCAGGTCGGGGCCTGGCCGAACCGGCTGCCGATGAGGGCGTGCAGGTCCAGCGCGGCCTCGCAGGATGAGACCGCTTGTTCGTACTCGCCCAGCAGGGCGTGGTACCAGCCGACGGCGTTGAGCGAGCGGGCCTGCCCGGCCGGCTGGCCGGCCGCGGCGAATAGTTCCAGCGCCCGCTGGGAGTCGGCCAGCGCCGCCGGCAGGCGCCCGTGCTGTTCGTGGATGCGCGACAGGGCGATGTGGCTGTTGGCCTCGCCGACCGGGTCCCCGAGCCGGTCGAACACCTCGACCGCTTGCCGCAGCAGCGATTCGGCCTCGTCCCAGCGGCCGATCCGGATGTACGCCCGGCCCAGCAGGCGGCAGCAGTGGGCCACGCCGAGGTCGTCGCCGGCTCGCTGGGCGGCTCGCAGGCCCGTCGTCTGGCTGGCGACCATCGCCGGCCACTGGCCCCGCCAGTCGAGCACGTCGCCGATCGCCCAGGCCAGCTGCCAGGCGTACGCCGTGAGCCCGGTCGCGGCGGCGACCTCGATCGCGGCCAGCAGGGCCGGGCTCTCCGCGGCGAACCAGGCGCGGGCGGACTCGGTGCCGGCGAACTCGGCGACGGCCACGCAGCTGTCGCAGTCCGGCAGGGCGATCGGGTCCCGCTGGGGATGGATGACCAGCGACGCCTGGTTCGCGGAGTGCAGATAATGGTCGAGGCTGCGGCGCAAGGCCGATCGCCGGGCGGCTTCGGTGTCGTGCGACAGCGCTTGCTCCCGGGCGTACGCGCGCAGCAGATCATGCAGGACGTAACGCTCCGGCTGCGGCTCGGCGACGAGGTTGGCGCGGACGAGCAGCGCCAGCCGATGGCGTACCACGGCTCGGTCCTGGCCGGCGAGGCTGGCCGCGGCGGTGAGGCCGATGTCGGGACCCGGATGTACGCCCAGCAACCGGAACAGCGCCGCCTCGGCCGGGCCGAGATGCCGGTACGAGCACGAGAAGACGGCCCGGACGTTGGGCATGTCGTCCTCGGCGAAGAAGTCGAGGCTGCCGTGCGCGTCGCGCAGCTCACTGGCGAGCGCGGTCATGGTCAGGGCGGGGTGGGAGCGCATCCGGGCGGCGACGATGGCCAGGGCGAGGGGCAGCCGGGCACACCGGTCGACGATCTCGTCGACGGCTTCGGGCTCGGCCGTCACCGCGCCGGCGCCGAGGCGGCTGATGAGCATCTGCCGGGCCTCGTCGTGGGTCAGCAGGTCGAGGGGGAGGGGCTGGGCGCCCTCGGCGGCGATGAGGCCGGCCAGGCGGCTGCGGCTGGTGACGACCGTGAGGCAGCGGGGCGAGCCGGGTAGCAGCGGCCGGACCTGGTCGGCGTCGCGGGCGTTGTCGAGCAGCAGCAGGACCCGCCGGTCGGCCACGATGCTGCGCCACAGCCCGATCTGGGCCTCCTCGCTGACCGGGATCCGCTGGGCCTGTACGCCGAACGCGTCGAGGAAGCCGCGGACCGCTTCGGCCGGTGCCATCGGCGGGCCGGTGGCGTCGAAGCCGCGGAGGTTGACGTAGAGCTGCCCGTCGGGGAAGCGGGCCGACACGCGGTGGGCCCAGTGCACCGCGAGCGCGGTCTTGCCGACTCCGGCGGTGCCCGACAGCGCGGAGATGACGACGGTGGCGGTGCCGCCCTCGCCGGGCAGTGAGCCCAGCAGCGAGTCCAGGTCGGACAGTTCGCTGGTGCGCCCGCAGAAGTTGTAGACGTCGGCGGGCAGCTGGCGGGGCTTCGGCCAGGGCCGGTCACCGCCGGTGGGCGAGTGTCCGCGGCGGCTGTCGGCGACGCGGTCGCGCAGCGTGGCCAGCGTGCCCTGCTCGGCTGGGCTGGCGCCGAGCAGGCGTACGAAGATGTCGAAGCGGTCGGTCGGTGGCAGGATGCGCCCGGTGAAGTAGCCGGCGATGGAGCCGATCGACCAGCCGGTCCGGGCGGCCAGGTCGCGGTAGGTCAGCTCGGGCACCCGCAGCCGGTGGGCCTGGCGGCGGCGCAGCTGGCGCAGCAGCCGGGCCAGGTCCTCGACCGTGTCCCCGCCGGCCGGGGCGAGACCGTCGTCGCTCATGCGGTCCGATCGTACGTATCCCCTCATCGGGCGCCAATCCGACGACCGTTCAACGATGTTCAGCGGGGTTCAGGATTCAGTGTCCTCGATGTGATGCTCCGGCAGCATGTGGGTTCCCCGCCCGAACCCCACACAGGAGAGTCCAGATGAACGTCTTACGCCGAGCGGCACTCGGACTGGCCGGGCTCCTCGCCGCCCTGCCCGGCGTCGTCGCCGTGGCCGCCACCCCCGCGCACGCCACCGGTCTGCGTACCGGCATGACCTGGTCGGTCAGCCAGCAGATCAACGGCTACGTCCACGTCGGCGCCGACGCGACGACCAACCCCTATACCGGCGACACCGCCGTCGACCAGTACCGCAGCGCGCTGTGCCTGCGCGTGGACGGCCAAGCCCCACCCTCCGGGATCGCCTTCGACTTCTACAACGGCTGGGCTCAAGGCACCGTACGCGCGACCGCGCCGGTACGCGGAGACACGCTCAGTGCGAGCCAGGCCGCCGCCGACACCCTCTGCGCGAACACGTTCGGCTACGGCTGGCGGCTGGCGGAGTTCCACGACGGCCGCTACGGGCCGGACTTCGCGTTCAGCGGCGGATGGTCGTTCTGGGCCGCCGCCGGCGGTGCCTTCCTGCCCGGCACGCGGTTGTGGACCGGCATCTCCGACCAGCCGGCCAACCCGTGGAACTCGGCCGGAACCCTGCCGCCGCCGCTACCGCCGCAGGGGCAGAACGACCTGATCCTGCGCAGCAAGCTCACCGATCTGGTCAGCCCGCTGCTGCAGACGTCGGCCGGCACCGCATTCCAGAACCTGGTCCGCACGATCGCCGCCCGCCAGGTCGACGGCGACACCAACGCACTGCTGTTCACCGTCGTCGCCGAGGCGGAATCCGGTGGCGTGGTCAACCCGTCCGCCCCCGACTGGATCGCCTTCAAGGCCGGAGTCGCCGACTTCACCGTCGGCGGGCACGCGTACCTGCCGCAGATCCTGATCCCCAACTATGACGACGGCGTACTGCTGGCCGATCCGGTGAAGGTGGTCGTCGCCGGTGAGACTGGCCAGGACGACCTGGACGCGTACACGCTCAGCGGCGGGCAGGTCGTCGCGGGCGGAACGGTGAACGAGGCGTACGCCGAGACGAACGAGGTCTGGGTGCTCGGCGTGAACGACGAACTCGGCAACGGCGAGGCGACCCTGGCCGCCGCCGACTCGGCGAAGACGGGCGCCACGGCGGCTGCCGGCACGGCCGCTCGCGCGGGTACGAATGCCGTGTGCAACCCGACCGGCCTGCGCAACAACAACGGCCTGGAGTACCACTCCTGGTTCCGCGTACCGAACCCGAGCGCGGTCGAGTCATGGTTCTCCGGCAAGCTCGAAATGCGGATGATCGTGGTCGCCCGCAACGGCGTGGAGATCAAGAACGCCTACTTCGGCAAGATCAAGCGCAAGACCGCCAAGAACGGCGTGACCGTCGACATGTTCCTGACCACCTGGGATCGGGCCCTGCTCGGCGACTACTGGGCGTACAAGTGGGTCGAGGAGGACTACGGCCCCACGATCAAGCTGTCGCTGGGCCTGAGCGACTGGATCAAACAGCTGCTCAACATCCCGGTCACGGTGAACATCGAAGCCACGTTCGCCTTCGGGCATGACGACGCGGGCACCGGCGTGGTCGGCTTCACCGAGTCGACCTACTTGACCTACAGCACCTTCGCCGTCGAATGGCGGGTGTGCAGCGTCGGCGGCGACGGCGGTACGGGCAACGACAACTTCGCGTTGCAGGCGACCGTGGCGGCGTCGTCGACCTATCCGGGCTACTCGCCCGCGCGGGTCAACGACGGCGACCGCAACACCAGCCTCGGCGGGGCGTACAGCTGGGCCAACAACTCCGGCTCGGTGAACTACCCGCCGCAGTGGGTGCAGCTGGACTTCGGTGTTACCAAGACGTTCCGGCGCATCGTCGTCTACACCAGCTCCGGTTACCCGATCCGGGACTTCGACGTGCAGGTCTGGAACGGTATCACCTGGACCACCCCGGCCGGCGGCCAGGTCCGCGGCAACACGGCATTGCAGGTGACCGTGAACTACACGGCGTCGCAGACGTCGCGCCTGATCCGGGTCTACGGCCTGTCCGGGCCGCTGCACCAGCCCGGCTTCGTCCGGGTCAACGAGTTCGAGGTCTATACACAGTAGACCGGCGCGAAACCGCCCGGCCCGCGGGGGCCGGGCGGTTTCGCGCGGTTAGCGATAACAGTGGGCGAACGTGCTCCAGGCCGATCCGCTCCACGTCGAGCACCACGGCTTGTTGTCGGTACCGATCACCCCGACGGCGGGCGGGACCAGCTGCCGCTGAGGACGCCGGCAGCGGGCGCCGTCAGCGAACCGGTTGACGTCCATTGAGGACGGATCGGCGTCGAGGCGTACCCGCCGGAACGGCCGATGTCGACGGCCAAGGCGATGAACACGGTGCGCTGACCCTCGCCGGTGCGCTACCGCAGTTCCTTGCGGATGACCAGGCGCAGCCCCGACCACACGTCGTCGATCGCGCACACCTTGTTGTCCACCAGGCCGGTCGGCAGGGCGACGTCGCGCACGACGTCCTCGGTCATGTCGGTCGGCTCGGCCAGCCCCGCCTTCACCGCGGCCCGCTTCGGCCAGGCGACCCAGAAGCCCGCGTCGGGCGCCATCGCCGCGCGTACCCGCGGAAGCTGATCGGCTAGTGCGGACCGTGACGTGACGAAGCAGACGATCACATCGAGCGGGCCGCGCAGCGTCCGCGAGACGGTCGCGCCGCGGGGGAGGTCCAGTTCGAGTTCGACGGGTACGCCCACCAGCGCGACCCGCGAGCCTTCGCGGATGCCGAGTTTGCGTGGCAGCGACGAGCTGGAGTAGCCGGCCATGGCACCAGGATGCCACCCGGGGGTCCTAGGGGGACGCTGGTCCTCGGCAAACGCAAAGGTTCAAGACTCTCTATTGACTCTTCAGTGGAACAGGTCAAGAATTGCCCCAGCGCAGCCAGCGCTCGCCACGGACACTGCCTGGTGGCAGTCACGCCCAAACACCCGACAGGGGGCCGCCGCCCACCTAGGTCACAAGCCGGGGATCCGTGAGAGACGCCCACAAGGCGCGGCTCCCCGTATACCGTCCACTGTGCCCAGAGCTTCTCCGCCCGCTCGGGTCGCCCTCACGGGAATGCCCTCCCGAAGGCCACAGGACGTCGCAACTCACGCCCCCAAACCCCGATGCGGACGAAGAAGCCGGGCCTCGCACACGTCCTATCGCCCAGCCGTGTGGAGGAATGATGTTGCCCGCCCATCCTAGCACTGACAAGATTCGTAAAATCTCGCGCCGCCGCCGGCCCCGTATGGCGTTCGCCGCCCTCGGTGTTCTCGGCGTAGTGGCCGCGTTCCTCGTGGCGACGCCGCCGGCGCAGGCCGCCGTGCCGTTCGCCGTAGCCAGCCTCGACGGCGGCAGCAACAATGTCGCCAATCCGACCTGGGGCCAGTCCAACCGGCAATACCTGCGGGTCGCCCCGACCGCGTACGCCGACGGCATCGGTGCCCCGGTGACCGGTCCGAACACCCGCCTGATCAGTGACCGGCTGATCAACGACAAGGCTCAGAACGTCTTCTCGGAGCGCCGGGTCACCCAATGGGGCTGGACCTGGGGCCAGTTCCTCGACCACACCTTCGGCCTGCGGCAGGAGACCGGGACCGGGGCCACCCCGGCCAACATCGCGTTCAACGCCGCCGACCCGATGGAGGAGTTCACCAACGACCTCGGTGTCATCCCGTTCAACCGGACAGCGACATCGCCCGGCACGGGAACCAGCACCGCCAACCCGCGCCAGCAGAACAACACCACTAGCACGCTCATCAACGCGTTCTCCGTCTACGGCGGCACGAACGCCCGGCTCGACTGGCTGCGCGCTGGAACGGTAGACGGCAACCCGACCAACAACAGCGCCTCGCTGCTGCTGCAGAACGGGTTCCTGCCGCGCAAGACGGCCCGCGGCAACGCGTCCACGGCCCCGGCGATGGCGGTCGACGGGCACCTGCTGGCCAACCCGGACTCGGCGATGGTCGCCGGGGACGTGCGGGCCAACGAGAACGTGGCACTAACCGCGACCCACACCCTGTTCGCCCGTGAGCACAACCGGATCGTGTCGCTGCTGCCGACCACACTGTCGCAGGAGGACCGGTTCCAGATCGCCCGGCGGATCATCGTCGCCGAGCAGCAGTTCATCACCTACAACGAGTGGCTGCCGTCGCTGGGTGTCTCGCTGCCCGCGTACACCGGTTACAAGACGAACGTGAACCCGACCATCTCCAACGAGTTCGCGACGGTCGGATACCGCGTACACAGCCAGATTCACGGCGCCTTCGAGGTCGAGGTCGAGGCCGGCCACTACTCGGCGGCCGACCTGGCCTTCTTCGAGGCCAACGGCATCGAGGTCGAGGACCTCGGCGACGAGATCGTCCTCGTGGTTCCGCTGAACGTCGTCTTCTTCAACCCCGACATGCTCGTGCGGATCGGCGAAGGCGAGTTCCTGTCCAGCCTCCTGGAGTCGCAGTACAAGAACGACGAGCAGATCGACAACCAGCTGCGGTCGGTGCTGTTCCAGATCCCGACCGACGCCAACCCGGAGTGCACCGACGGACCGAACCTGCCCGACTGCTTCGACGGCGTCGTCGACCTCGGCGCGATCGACATCGAGCGCGGCCGTGACCACGGCATCCCGAGGTACAACGCGCTGCGCGCCGCGTACGGGCTGCCGGCGAAGACGTCGTTCACGTCCATCACCGGCGAGTCGACCGACACGTTCCCGGCCGGCTCGGGCCTGAACAACCCGAACAGCCTCGATGTCCTGGAACTGCGCGACATCGACGGCGGTAACGTGGCCGACCCGGACGAGGAAGGCGCCAACCGGCCGACCGCCGTGACGCGCCGCAGCACCGTCGCGGCTCGCCTGCGAGGCATCTACGGCAGCGTCAACAGCATCGACGCGTTCTCCGGAATGATCGCCGAGCGGCACGTGCCCGGCACCGAGTTCGGTGAGCTGCAGCTGGCCATCTGGACCAAGCAGTTCCAGGCCCTGCGCGACGGCGACCGGTTCTTCTACGGCAACGACCAGGGTCTGAGCCACATCCTGGCGACGTACGGGATCGACTACCGGCGTACGCTCGGCCAGGTCATCGCCGACAACACCAACCAGGCCGACGAGCGCGACATCAACGTGTTCCTCGTGGCCGAGGAAGACCTGCCCGCGCCGGCGTGCACGGTGCACTACACCGTCACGACGTCGTGGCCCGGCAACTTCCAGACCAACATCGCCATCACGAACAACCTCAGCACGCCGATCACCAGCTGGCAGCTGCGGTGGGACTGGGCCAACGGCCAGGCGGTCCCCAGCGCCTGGAACGGAACGTCCAGCCAGAGCGCGAACCACATGACCATCACGAACGCAAGCTGGAATGGAACGCTGAATCCGGGGCAGACGCTCGATGGTGTCGGATTCAACGCGACGTTCGACAACTTCACCAACGCCAAACCGCCGAACTTCACCCTCAACAACCGAAGGTGTGCGTCGGAGGAGTAAACCCTCACCGGGCGGCGCGCGGGCTGCGGTCCGCGCGCCGCTCACCGTCCGGGGATCAGCATCAGCTTTCCGGTGGTACGCCGGGCCGCCAGGTCCTCGTGCGCGCGGCGCGCGTGGGCCAGCGGGTAGCGGTGCGACACCGAGACCTTCATCGCGCCCGAGGTGATCCAGTCGAACACGTCGGCGGCGCGGTTGAGCAGCTCGTCACGGTCGGCGACATAATGCGACAGCGTCGGGCGGGTCAGGAACAGCGAACCGGCGCCCTGCAGCCGCTGCGGATCGAACGGCGGCACCGGGCCGCTGGCGGCGCCGTAGAGGACAAGCATGCCGCGCGGGCGCAGCGACAGCAGATCGCCTTCGAACGTGGTCCGGCCGACCCCGTCGTAGACGACGTCGACACCCCGGCCGCCGGTCAGCTCCCTGACCCGCTGCGAGAAGTCTTCCCGGTCGTACCGGATGATCTCGTCGGCGCCGGCGGCCCGCGCCAGGCGCGCCTTCTCGTCGCTGGACACCGTGCCGATGACGCGGCCGCCGTGCAGCTTCACCGCTTGGGTCAGCAACAGTCCCATGCCACCGGCCGCGGCGTGCACGAGTACGTCGTCGCCGGGGCGCAGCGGGTTGGTGGACCGGGTGAGGTAGTGGGCGGTCAGCCCCTGCACCATCGCCGCGGCGGCGATGTCGGGCTCGATGCCGTCGGGCACGTGGACCGCCATGCGCTCGGGGATGACGGCCAGCTCAGCGTAGCTGCCGGGCACCATCGGCCAGGCGACCAGATCGCCGACGGCGACCCGGGTCACGCCGGGTCCGGTGGCCCGGACCGTGCCCACGCCCTCGGAGCCCGGTATCAGCGGCAGCGGCAGCGGATAGCGCCCCTCGCGGTGGTAGATGTCGATGAAGTTCACGCCCGCGGCGACCACCTCGACGAGCGCCTCACCGCGGCTGGGCTGGGGGTCGGGCACCTCTTTGTAGGACAGGACCTTGGGGCCGCCGTAGGCGTCCACCACAATGGCTCGCATTCCTTACACCCTAGTGGGTTTCACTCCAGGTATGGCAGCCTCGTCGGGCCCAGCGACGGGTTGAGCGCCTGGTACTCCCGCGAGTCGACGAACCGGCCGACCACGTACCCGGAGGCGATGGTGAACGACCGTCCGTTGAGGATCTCGTCGCCGGGCAGGAACACCTTGACGATCCCGGTCGCGATGGGCGCCACCCCGGCCGCGCTGATGTCCGTACGCGCGGCGATGTCGGCGTCGGAGGCGGGCGTACGCGCCCAGAAGGCGTAGGTCAGCACGCGATGGCCGGGCACGAACCCGGACCAGAACTGCCGCACTTCGCCGTCCACGGGTACGCCCGCCTGCTCGGCGGCGAGGCGCCGCGCCGACTGCGCCGGGGTCTCCGCGTCGTGGATCAGCCCGCCGGGCAGGCTCCAGCGGTTCGGCCGGGTGGCGGCCTGCTCGTCGTGCAGCTGGACGAAGATGCGACCGTCGTCGTTCACCAGCAGGATCAACGCGATGCGGACCATGCCTCCAGTCTGCACCGTGCGATCAACACCGGCGACCCCTTCGGTGCGCCGCCCGGCGGGCGGTCAGCCGAGCCAGTTCATGCGGTCGGGGTCGGGACCGATCCGGCCCCGCGCGTCCAAACCGTCGATGACGGCCATCTCCTCGCCGGACAGCTCGAAGTCGAAGACTTCGATGTTCTCCCGGATCCGCGACGGGGTCACCGACTTCGGGATCGCGATGACGCCGAGCTGAAGGTGCCAGCGCAGGATGACCTGGGCCGGCGTACGCCCGTGGGCGTCGGCGACCTTCGCCACGACGGTGTCGCCGATCAGCTGCCCCTGGCCCAGCGGGCTCCACGCCTCGGTGGCGATGCCCCGCTCGGCGTGGAACGCCCGCAGTTCCGCCTGCGACAGCCGGGGATGCAGCTCCACCTGGTTCACGGCGGGGACGACCGACGAGGACTCCATCAGCCGGGTCAGGTTGGCGACGGTGAAGTTGGAGACGCCGATCGCCTTGGCGCGGCCCTCGGCGTACACCTTCTCCAGGGCCTTCCACGCGTCGCGGTACTTGTCCTGCTTCGGCACCGGCCAGTGGATGAGGTAGAGGTCGACGTAGTCCATGCCGAGCCGGTCGAGGCTGGCGTCGAACGCCCGCAGGGCCCGGTCGTAGTCGTGCTCGTCGTTCCACAGTTTCGTCGTGATGAACAGCTCCGACCGCGGTACGCCCGACGCCCGCACGGCCCGGCCGACGCCCTCCTCGTTGTGGTAGAGCTTGGCCGTGTCGATGCTGCGGTAGCCGGCCGCCAGCGCGGTCTCGACCGCGGGCTGGGCCTCGTCGTCGGGGACCTGCCAGACTCCGAAGCCGAGCTGGGGCATGACGACACCGTTGTTCAACGTAACGGTCTGCATAGCGTCGATGATCCCATCCGGCGGCGTACGCCACTCGGCGGACCTCTACGCTCGGCACATGACCTCGCATGCCCTCTCCTTCGGACCCGCCGCCGAGCTGTACGACAGCGTCCGCCCGACCTACCCGGAGCCGGCGATGACCTGGGCGCTGGGGGAGCGGCCGCGGACGAGGCTCGCCGCGGCGAGGTCGAAGCGGCCGTCCGCGCGCTCGCCGGTACCCACGCCGACCCGGCCGGAAGGCCCGAGTTCGCGATGCCGTATCGAACACACGTCTACCGCTCGCGGCGAGCTTAGAAATTTTCAGGGGTAGCGATGTAGAGAACGGCCAGATGGCGGTGTCTACCGGGTGAGAGCCTCATACGACGAAGGAGAACCGTCATGAAGTACATGCTCATGATGCATGTGAACCGCAACGACTCCGGCGGGGTCGTGGACTGGCCGGCCCAGGACATCAAGAACCACATCGCGTTCCAGCACGAGTTCGACCGCGGGCTGCGCGACGCCGGCGAGATGGTGTTCAACGCCGGGCTCACGTTCCCCGATCAGGCCCGCATCGTGCGGTCGACCGACGGTACGCCGGCCGTCACCGACGGGCCGTTCCCGGAGTCGAAGGAGTTCCTGATCGGCTTCTGGATCGTCGACGTCGCCAGCGAGCAGCGGGCGTACGAGATCGCTGCGAAGGCGTCGGCCGCGCCCGGCGTGGGTGGCGCGCCGCTGGGCATCGCGATCGAGGTGCGCCCGATCGGCGAGACGCCGCCGGCGGACGCCTGATCGCCGTGCCCGGCACCGTGGTCGAGGACCTGCTGCGCGACCTCGCGCCGCGGGTCCTCGGCGTCGTCGCCCGCAAGTACCGCGACTTCGACACCGCTGAGGACGCCGTCCAGGAGGCCCTGCTGGCCGCCGTTCGGACATGGCCGCAGCAGGGTGTACCGGACAGCCCCGAGGCCTGGCTGATCACCACGGCGTCGCGCCGCCTGATCAACATGTGGCGTGGCGATGACGCCCGGCGCCGCCGCGAGGAGCTGGACTGGACGATGTCGCACGTACCGGCCGGCACCGTGGCCGGCCACGACGACACCCTGATCCTGCTGTTCATGTGCTGCCACCCGGCGCTCACACCGCCGTCGGCGATCGCGCTGACGCTGCGGGCCGTGGGCGGCCTCACCACCGCCGAGATCGCGGCCGCCTTCCTGGTCCCGGAGGCGACCATGGCCCAGCGCATCAGCCGGGCCAAGCAGACCGTGCACGCTTCGGGCGTACCCGTGAATCTGGAGAACTGGCGCACGCGCCTCGCGGCGGTCCTCCAGGTCCTCTACCTGATCTTCAACGAGGGGTACGCCGGCAGCGGCGGGCCGCAGTTCGTGCGCACGGACCTGTCGCAGGAGGCGATCCGGCTGACCCGGATGGCGCACCGGCTGCTGCCCGGCGAGCCGGAGGTGGCCGGGCTGCTGGCGCTGATGCTGCTGACCGACGCGCGGCGGGCGGCGCGGACCGGGCCGCATGGCGAGCTGATCCCGCTGACCGAGCAGGATCGCAGCCGGTGGGACAGCGCGGCGATCGCCGAGGGCGTCGCCTTGATCTCGGCGACGCTGCCGCTGGGATCGGTCGGCCCCTACCAGTTGCAGGCGGCGATAGCGGCGGTGCACGACGAAGCCCTGGCGGCCGAGGCGACCGACTGGCCGCAGATCCTGGCCCTGTACGGCGTCCTGGAGCGCGTGCAGCCCAACCCGATGGTGACCCTCAACCGGGCCGTCGCGCTGGCCATGGTCGACGGGCCGCCGGCCGGGCTGGCGTTGCTGTCCACTGTGGAGGACCAGCTCGGCGGGCACTACCGGCTCGCCGCCGTACGCGGCCATCTGCTGGAGATGGCGGGGCAGCGCGACGCCGCCGTCGAGCATTTGCGGATCGCCGCCACGCGTACGCGCTCCGTTCCGGAGCAGCGCTGGCTGCTGGGTGAGATCGCCCGGCTAACCGGCTAACCCGGGCACGACCTCGGCGCCGGCCAGCTCGGCCAGCGCCTTGCCAGGCATGATCAGCTTGCCGCGGCGCCGGCCGCTGCCGACGACCACCCACGGTGTGCCGGCGACGGCCGCATCGACCAGCACCGGCCACCCGTCCGGCAGGCCGATCGGCGTGATGCCGCCGTACTCCATGCCGGTCTGCGCGACCGCGTCGTCCATCGGCGCGAACGACGCCTTGCGGGCGTTGAGGCGCTTGCGGACCACGCCGTTGACGTCGGCGCGCGTGCTGGCCAGGATCACGCAGGCGGCCATCGTGGTGGTCTCGCCCCGGCGGCCGGCCACCACGACGCAGTTGGCCGACAGCTCCGGCGACACCCCGTAGACGTCGCCGAACACGGCGGTGTCGGCGTTGGCCGGATCGGTGTCGACCACCAGGACCGTATCGGCCAGCGGCCAGTTCAGCAGCGCTTCGGTCACGCACGGTGCGACGAGGTCGGACCGCTCGATCGCGGGCCACGCCGCCGCGAACCGGCCGATGGGTGCTTGTGCCATGGCTCCGATCGTAGGCACCCGCCGACTACGCTGGCACAGCATGGCCGCGTGTCTATTCTGTGAGATCGCCGCCGGTGACCGGCCGGCCGCCATGGTGTACGCCGACGACCTGGTCGCGGCGTTCCTCGACATCCGGCCGCTGTTCCCGGGGCACGTCCTCGTCGTTCCGCGGTCCCACGTCGTCACGCTGCCGGACCTGCCGGCCGCCGACGTCGGGCCGTACTTCGAGCGGGTCCGGGCCATGAGCCTGGCCGTCCGCGACGCGATGGGCGCGCAGGGCACCTTCGTGGCGCTCAACAACGTCGTCAGCCAGAGCGTGCCGCACCTGCACACGCACGTCGTACCCCGGACCAAGGGCGACGGGCTGCGCGGCTTCTTCTGGCCCCGGTCGAAGTACCCATCCGACGAGGAGGCCGCCCGGGTGGCGGCGCTCATCCGGTCGGCCCTCTGACGGCCGTTCCGAGCCCGCCCGGCTCATCCGACGTACGCTGTGGGCGTGATCTTCGACCTGCGCGACGTGCCGGTGACGTCGCCGGAGACCGACCGCAGCCGCGGCCGCTCGACGGTGGTCATCGTCGTGGTGCTCGTCGTCGTGCTCGGCGTCCTGATCACGGCGGGCATATCGGGGGCCAGCGGCCGCCTGGAGCGCTCCGCGACCCGGATCCGGGGCGAGCGCGTCCTGACCGCGATCGTGTTGCCGCAGGCGTGGCAGCGCCAGCCGGTGGTCCTTACCGGCGGCACCGGCAACAACCGCACCGACAGCAGGACCGGCGAGAACACCGACGAAGGCTGGACCCAGCGCGTCCACACCGACGTCACCGATCCGTCCATAGCGGACGGTGCCGTCCGCACCGCGATCACGGCGGCCGGCTGGGAGCCGACCAAGGACTGCTGGAGCGCCACGCCGGCCACGATCTCGTGCGAGTGGCGCTCGGGCGCGTACGTGCTTCAGTCGGACACGATCGAGGTCACCGGGGCGCAGTGCCCGGCCGGGCGGCAGCCGTGCATCAAGGTCGATCTCACGCTCCGGCCGGCGGTGCTTCCGAGTGTGCCGGTGAGTCCGGCGGCAGCAGCGGGTCCAGCGGCGGCGGGTCCAGAAAGGACTTGATCAGTTCGGCGGTCTCGGCCGGCTTCTCCAGCAGCAACTGGTGGCCGCAGCCAGCGTCTCGATCCGCACGTGAGCCGCGCCCGCGCAGGCCGCGGCGAAGGTCTCGGTGCCGCGCGGGTTGCCGGCGGTGCGGACCAGCAGCGCCCGGTGGACCGGCGGCGGCAGCGGCCGGCACATCTCCGAGCACGCGGTGATCACCGCTTGCGGGCTGGTACGCCACCGGTAGCGGCCATCGGCCGAGCGCACGAGAGACTCGTCCACCTCCGCCTGAGCCTGCGATCGGCCGGCCGACGGCCAGGCGCCCAGCAGATGCTCGACGGCGGCGGCCGGGCTGTCGAACACCTCGACGGCCAACGCCCGCTCGGCCATGGGCGCCACGAAGTCCGGCGCCAGGGCGACCGCGGGATCCAGCAGCACCACCCGGCCGACGAGATCGGGGCGCCGAGCGGCCAGCGCGAGCGCCACGAGCCCGCCGTAGGAGTACCCGACGACGTCCATCGGGCCGGGCAGGCCCAGCGCGACGACATCGGACACGACCTGATCCAGATGCCACGGCGGATCACCGGGCGAGCGGCCGTGGCCACGCAGATCCGGGCAGATCAGCCGGTCGCCGAGGCGCTCGCCGAGGTCGGCCAGGCGGCCGCCGTGTCCGTGCAGCCCGTGCAGGCCCAGCACGGTCCGGCCGGCGGGGTCGCCGAGGACGCGGACGTTCAGCATGATCGGGGAGCCTTCACCATGATCGGCAGTCTAAGGTGTACGCAGACCTGGTGGCAGTACCTGGAGGCGAAGTACGGATGAGACGGCTGATCGTGCGTACCGGGCTGGTGGCCGGCGTACTCATCTCGGTCGTCAGCGGCGTGTGGGCGCTGCTGTGGCCGCAGCACTTCTACGACACCTTCCCGCTGCCGGGCCATCCGTGGCAGGCGTTTCACCCGGCGTACAACGAGCATCTGGTCCGCGACTTCGGCGCGCTGAACCTGGTGCTGGCGCTGCTGTTCGGCGTGGCAGCGTACACTATGGACGTTCTGATGGTGCGGACCGCGCTGGTGGGTTACCTGGTTTTCGCGGTGCCGCACCTGATCTTCCACCTGAACCACCTGGCGGGCCTGCCGGCCGCCGACGCGGCCGGCGAGGTCGTGAGCCTGTCCGTCGGCGTGGTCGCGCCGATGGTCCTGCTGGCGCTGACCCGTCAGTCCACACCGGACTCCGCTACCTCCGGCCAGTGATCGACTTTCGCGCGGCCGTGGTGGCGGATCGCCCGATCGAGCAGCCGTTGTAACAAAGCGTCGTCGACGTCGTCGGGGGAGCGGCCGGGCGCGTACGTCCGCGATCGCCGCGTGGGCCGAGAAATTCGGGCGTCGGTGGCATCCCGGGAGAGTAGCGCCGGGCCGTACTATGCCGTCGTGGATCTCAGTGCGTTCTATGCGGTCGTGTCGGGCATCAACTTCACCCTGCTCGGCCTGTGGTGGGTGGCCGTACGCGAACGCGGCGACTCGGCGTTCGGCCGGCGGCTGGCGTACCTGGTGTCGCTGCAGTTCGTCCTCCCGGGCACGGTGTCGCTGCTGTCCCAGGTCGCTCCGGACGTACCGGGTCTGTGGCGGGTGTCGTTCGCGGCGGCCGGCCTGGCCGGTGCGGTCGGCTCGGTCATGCTCTCCGGTGCGGTCGGCCGGCTGCCCGGACAGCGGCTGGTGGCCGGTCTGATGGCGTTCGCGGCCGCACCGATCTACATTCTCGTGGCGCTCGTCGCGGCCATTCCGCCGCTGACCGAGAACCGGGGCCTGGCGTTGACGCCGCTGCAGATCGAGGGTGTCCTGCTGTGCCTGCTCGTGTTTCTCGGCGTACAGGCCGCCTGGGTGGTTGCGATGGCGCCGAAAATCGCGCAGAATTAGGCGTTCGCGGTCACTGTCCTGTTTGGACGTTCTACAACTGTTGAGCCGTGTTGACACTTTTGCGTCACGAGGATGACTCCTGCGTTTGCCGCTCCTTGGGAAGCTCTTGATACTGAATTGATGCAGGTACCAAAATCAATGTAAGGCGGGCCTGCTGATGTTCGATGCACACTCCTGGGGACGGACGGGTGCTATGGAGTTTCAGGTTCTGGGCCCGGTGCAAGTGTCGGCGGAAGGTCGCCGGATCGACCTCGGTGACCGCAAGCAGCGCCTGGTACTGGGGGTCCTGCTCCTGGAACCCAACCAGCTCGTCCCGCTGGCGCGCCTGGTCGACCTGTTGTGGCGGGAGAGCCCGCCGACCACCGCCCGCCGGATCGTGCAAGCCCACGTCAGCCGATTACGGACGGTGCTGTCCAACGGCGGCGGCGGGGTCATGATGGTCCGCCGCGGCCCCGGGTACCTCCTGGAGTGCGATCCTCAGTGGATCGACGCACACCGCTTCCGGCATCTGCTGGACCGCTCCCGGTCCAGTGAGGACGCCCACGACAAGGTCAGCCTGCTGCGCCAGGCGCTGGCGCTGTGGCGCGGTCCGGCGCTGGCCGACGCGGCGACCGAGGAGGTCCGCGAGGAGCTGTGCCGGGGACTGGACGAGGCCCGTCTGGCCGCCATCGAGGAGCGGTTCGAGGCCGAACTGCGGCTGGGCCGCGACGGGCAGCTCATCGGCGAGCTCACCGATCTGACCGCGCGGCACCCGTACCGGCAGAAGCTGACCGGGCATCTGATGCTCGCCCTGTACCGCGCCGGCCGGGCCGGCGAAGCACTGCGCGTGTACGCCCACACCCGCAACCGGCTCGACGCCGACCTCGGGCTGGAACCGGGTGCGGAGCTGCGGCGGTTGCAGATCGCCATCCTGCGCGCCGACCCCGCCCTCGGCTGACCCCTTCAAGATCCTGATCTGACCGGGATCAAGGAGCGGGAAGCGTTAGCGGGTGGCGGTGAGGAAGCCGCCGGACGTCAACGAACGCCCATAGCCGGCGGCCGTCTGCGCGCCGTCGTGCGTCTGGATCCGCCAGCCGTGCGCGGTCAGCCATCCGGGCGTGTCGGGCAGCCCGCCCTGCCACAGCGCCGTGTACTCGGCGATCGGCGGCAGCGCCGCGGCGTCGGGCACGGTGTCGCTGTGTTCGAAGGCGATCCGGCTGCCGGCCGCCGACAGCTCGTGCAGCGTCGCCAGCAGATGTGTCACGTCATCCGCGGTCAGGTAGATGAGCAGCCCTTCCAGCAGCCAGGCGGTCGGCTGGCCGGGTCGCAGCCCAGCTTCGGTCAGCGGCGTACGCCAGTCTTCGCGCAGATCGGCGGCGACCGTCCGGATGCCGCATCGGGGCACCGCACCGCGGCGGCGCAGTACGCGCTGTTTGAAGGCCAGCACGTCGGGCTGGTCCAGCTCGAAAAGGCGTACGCCGTCCGGCCACGCCAGCCGGTAGCCGCGAGTGTCCAAACCGGACGCGACGAGCACGATCTGGCGTACGCCGCCGGCCGCCGCGCCGAGCAGGTAGTCGTCGAAGAACCGGGTCCGGATGACGGCCTGGGACCAGAACGCCGCCGCTTTCGCGGACACGCCGCCGGCGAAGGCCGCCGAGCCGCTGTGGTCGCGGTTGACCAGCGCTGGGGCCGCGGCCAGGAAAGCGGCCGCGTACGGGTCGTCGAAGAGGCGGTCGCGGCGGCGGCTTTCGGCCGCGCGTACCATCGCGACCCCCAGTGCCGTACGCCCGACGCCCGCCGGTACGCCGCTCACCACATCACCGGCAGCGCCACGAGCCCGCCGGTGATCTGGTCGCTGTGGGCCCGCAGCTCGCCGACGTCGACGGCCAGCCGCATGGTCGGGTACCGCGGGATCAGCTGGGCGAACAGCGCCTGCATCTCCAGCCGCGCCAGGCCCGCGCCGGGGCAGTAGTGCTTGCCGTGCCCGAACGTCAGGTGCGGGGTGGCGGGCCGGTCGATGTCATACCGGTACGCGTCGCCGAACACCGACTCGTCGTGGTTGGCCGCTCCGGTGTCGAGCAGGACCAGTTCGCCGGCCCGGATGTGCGCCCCGGCGAAGTCCAGATCGGAGCGGGCGTACGTGGGGATGCCGTTGCCGCCGCCGGTGTTGACGCCGACGTTGCCGATGCGCAGGGTCTCCTCGATGGCGTCGGTGAGCTTGGCCGGGTCGTCGCGGACCGCCTGGCGCTGGTCCGGGTTGGTCAGCAGGTGCAGGGCGGCGTAGCCGATGGCCACGACCGTGGTGTGGTGGCCGGTGAACATCAGCGACGCGCCGATGTGGCCGATGACGTGGTCCTGCACGCGGTAGGGCGCGCCGCGCAGCCGCATCAGCAGCCCGTCCGGTTCGGCCCGCGCGCTCGCCGTCAGGTCGCGCAGGTGCGCGATGAGCGCGTTCAGGCCCGCGCTCGACCGCTGCTCGTCCGACGCCGACGCAATCGCCTCGGTCAGCTTGCGGCACCGCGCCAATTCCTTTTCGGGTACGCCCAGCAGCTTGCAGATCACCAGCGTCGGCAGCGGTATCGCCACGACGTCGACGAAGTCGGCCGGCGATCCGGCCGCGTCCAGCTCGTCGAGCAGGCGGGTGACCAGTTCGTCGACCCACGGGCGCAGTTCGCGCAGCCGGGCCGGGGCGACGATGGTGTGCAGCACTTCCCGGAACCAGGTCCGGTCGGCGTCTTCGGAGATGTAGTTCTCCCGGGGCCGCCCGCCGAACAGCGCCGAGTCGGTCAGCCGGGGTGCGCGGCTGGGGCGCGGATGGGACCGGGCCAGGCGGTCGCCGGCGTACAGCGTGCGTACCTGTTCGTAGCCGGTCACCAGCCAGGCTTCGTCGCCGGTGCGGGTGCGTACCTTATGGATCGGGCCGTCCTGCTGCAGGGCGCGCAGCACGGGCGCGGGTTCGAGCGGGTGTTCCTGGGCGAACGGCATCGACGGCAGGTCGGGCGGCTGGTCGGTCATGGTGGCTCCCTTAACGGCCGGCGAGTTTGGCGGCGTCGAGGGCGTCGCCGGCCGGCGGTAGCTGGTCGAGGCGGTCCAGCAGGACGGCCTGCCGCTCGCGCAGCCGGTCCCGCTCGGTCGCGTCGTCCAGCAGTTCGGTCATGGCTTGCAGTACGCGGCGGCGCTCGAACACCCCGGCGGTGCGGAAGGCGTCCGTGTACGGGTTGTCCGACAGCACCGGCGTGAGGAACTCGTACCAGCCCCACGGGTAGACCCGAAACGGGTACGCCTTGGCCAGTTCGGGGGCGGCGCCGGCCAGCCAGGCGGGTGCCGAGCCGCTGTGGATGAGCCGCCCGACGTCGAGGATCTTGTGGTTTTGCAGCACGAGGCTGGGCACTCCGGCCAGGACCGCCTGGGTCAGCGTCACCGACACCGCGTTGCCGGTCAGGTACAGATCCGCCGCCGACAGCTGGGCGTGGAACTGCGCCGGTGTCAGCGTCGCCAGGTACTGGTAGTCGATCTGCGGTGCGACCGGGAACTCCCACCGCGCCGGGCCGACGTGCACCACCCGCAGCGGGCGGTCCAATGCCGACAGATGACTGTGGATGATCCGGGGCATGGACCGCATCAGCTGCCCCATGCTCGGCGAGCGTACGACGTTGACGTACTCCCACCGGGAGTTGGTCAGGAACACCGTCGGCGGGCCGGACCGGCGCGGTGGGCGTACGGGCGCGGTGCCGCCGCACACCATCCGGGTCACGACGACGCCCGGTTCGCTGGGCGCCGGCCGGTTCAGCGGGCTGTTGCGGATCAGCAGATCGCAGCCGTCGAGCAGGCGCGGAAAGTGCGTACGGTGCCCGCCGTAGAAGTCGACGACGAAGTTCGCCGCCGGGTAGTCGTACTGGTCGAAGCTGGCCAGCGCCATGTCGTAGCGCTCGCGCAGCAGGCCCATGCTCAAACCGGACCACGCCGTGGAGTAGTCGAGCGTGAAGCAGTCGGCGGCCACCAGCATGTCCGGCCGGAACTCGCTGACGAGGCCGTCGAACGCGGCCTGGTTGCGCTGCGGATCCTGGCTGCTCAGCGGGTACGCCGTCAGCCCGGCCGCGCGTACGTAGGGCGCCACCGAGGCGTGCGTGACGAAGCCGACCTCGAACCGGTCGGGCGGCAGCTGCCGGGCGAAGTCGGCGGCGATGCTGACGTCGCCGTTGGACAGGTGGCCGAGGCCGAGGAACAGCAGCCGCCGCACGTCCATGCCGCTCACCACACCGTCTGCCGTTTCAGCGCGGCGGTGACCGCGGGCTGGTCGCCGTACAGGGCCGCCATGACGTCGCCGATCGCCTGGCGTTCGGGATCGACCGCACCGGCGTGCATGGTGGCCAGCGGCTCGCACAGCACCGCACCCAGGGCCGGCAACCGGACCGGTACGCGCGGGCAGGCGGCCAGCGCGTCCAGCATCGGCATCCGGCCGTTGGCCTGGGTACCGGCGAGATGGTCGACGACCACGGCCAGCGCGTGCGTGCTGATGAAGTACGCCTGCTCGGTCAGGTCGCCCTGGCGCGACAGCAGCCGGTCGAGGTCTTCACGAGCCAGCTTCAGCTCACTGCTGACCTGTACCGAGTAGGCGCCGTAGCTGCTCGGTATCAGGGCGCGCAGCCGGGCACGGCTGTAGCGGGCCAGCCAATGGTCCGGATCCAGCACCAGCACCTGTCCCAACGCTTCGATGGTGTCGGTGAACCGCGAATGCGCCTCGAACTCCACGCCGAGGCTGGGCAGCGCGGCCATCAGCGCCAGGGCGTACCGGGCCGCGGCCCCGGGGTCGGCCGGGTCGGCGTGGCGGGCGGCGGCCAGCTTCGCCAGCAGCTTGGGCGCCCAGCCCAGCTTGCCGGCCGCGCTGGCCAGCCCGTACAGCTCGTCGTCGGCGGCGGTGATCAGGCGCACGGGTTCACGCCGTCGCGACCGGGGTGACCGGCTGGAACTCGTCCCAGCCGATGAACTCGGCGTACTCCTTGTAGACGCCGCCGCAGGAGTCGTTGTGGACACAGCCGCCGCACCGCGCGTCCTTCACCCGCGCGTTGGCGTCCATGTAATTCTCGTAGTCCTCGAACACGAACGTCCGGTAGAGCATCTTGAACTGGTTCTGCCGCCAGTCGATCATGTGCTGCTCGTAGCCGGGGATCGCGCAGTACGGGAAGCCCTCCAGGGTGATCACCTTGCCGCGGGCCACGACCCGGTCGACGGCTTCGAAGACGTACGGCTGGATCTCGTCGTAGCGCGGGGTGACGTCCCAGAAGTTGCGCAGCGCCGTGCCCGAGGTGTGCAGGGCCGACAGGTTGATGTGGTCGGCGCCCAGGTCCATGCACAGGGTCGCGATGTCGGCCATCTCGGTGAAGTTGTCCTTGCACACCACCGAGTTCGTCCGCACCAGCGCACCGAGTTCCTTGACGTTGCGGATGCCCTTGACGGCCTGCTCGAACGAGCCGATGGCCTTGCTGATGTAGTCCTGGGTCAGCGCCTTCGCGCCGTGCATCGACACGATGAACAGGCTGACGTTCTTGCCCACCACGGTTTCGGCGTACGCCATCCGGGCCAGCTTGCGGCCGTTGGTCTGCAGGAACACCGTCGGGTATCCCAGCTCGTTGATCTCGTCGAGGATCTCCAGGAAGTCCTTGCGGATGGTGGCCTCGCCGCCGTGGATGTTGACCGCCTCGAAGCCCTTGCCGGCGTTCTCGCGCAGGAAGCGGGAGACCCGCTTGCGGGAGATCGAGTCGTCCTGGACGAACGGCGAGTCGACGATGCAGAAGTTGCACTTGCTGTTGCAGATGTCGGTCAGGTGCACGCTCAGCGCCTTCATGGCTGTCCCTCGAAATCGTGGTCGGTGGCACGAGACGCCGGCTGCGCCAGCCGGTCGAGCAGCGCCAGAAGTTCGGTCAGGTCGACGCGGACGGCCCGCATGCGGTCCTTCATCACGTCGCGGCCGGGCTGGTTGTCCTCCAGCAGCCGGTCGGCGCCGTCGGCCGCGAACTGGCCGAAGGCGAGCAGCCCTTCGAGGTGGCGGCGGTGGTCGGGCAGGGCCGGCCAGATCGCGCCGTCGCCGCCGGCGGCCGCGCGCAGCCCCGATTGCAGCGACCGGACATGCCGGTAGGTGCTGACCAGGTCCTCGCCGACGACGCTGCGGAAGCCCATCATGGCCAGGTCGGCCATGCCCGGCGGCAGCTGCTGCAACGACGCCACCTGCCAGGTGAGGTGGTCGGCGACCCGCCCGGCCAGGCGGCCCGCCTCGGCCAGGTCCACGGCGCTGCCGGCCGGTTCGCCCGCCCGCGCCGGCGGTGCCGCGGCGGTCCGCTGGTGCGGCAGGTGCTGCCACGGGTCCTCGTCGCCGGTGTACATCCGCACCGTCCGGCGTTTCTGGACCGGTACGCGCCGCCCGTCCGGGCCGGTCAGCGTGGCCACGATCATCTCGGTCATCTCGGCGTACAGCAGGTCGGCGGTCTCGGCGTCGGCCTGCAAGGTGATCCAGTACGACGACCGGCCGCGCTGGGTCACCGGGCCGGATCGCACGTCCAGGACGCAGTCCAGGCACACCGACGAGAACACGACCGACGGGCGGCCGGCGCAGGTGCCGTAGCCGAGGTTGCGGGCGGTCGCGGTGGCGTTGCGGAACACCGCGACCGCGCCCGGGTCGGAGAACTGCAATTCGGCCCAGCTGTCGGTGATGCGTTCCAGTTCGGCGTGGCCGCCGGGCGTACGCAGCGCCGGTGTGGTGATCAGATGCGTGCACAGCATCTCGAACGTGACCACGTCCCAGCTGAGCATCAGCAGCAGGTCGACCGCCGGGGCCTTGGGCAGCTGCGGGTAGCTGATGTCCATCGGCGTCGCCAGCGTGCCGTCCGGCGAGCCGGTCTCATCGCCGGCCGACCCGTCGACGTCGGTGTGCAGCAGCACCGAGGTGAAGGTCTGCCCGCGGGCGAACGTCCATTCGCGGTGCGGCGGTTCGGCCTTGGGGCTGCCGGTACGCGCATCGACGCGGTCCCACCGGTAGCGCACCGGCACGACCGTCGGTACGCCGCGGCCCAGCAGCGACCGGCTGACCGTGGCGCTCATGTCCTGCCACTTGTACGGCGTTCCGCGCGGGGTCAGGAAGTCGTTGCGCATCGTGGCCCGGAACACCCGCTCGACCCCGGGTTCGACCCGGCGGCGGCTGGGCAGCTGCCATCCGGCCAGCAGGCTGAACGCTTCGTGCAGCGGCGTCGTGGTCGCGGCGGTCATCGGGCCACCGCCTCGCGTACCGCGGTGTGCAAGGCGTCGGCGGGCGAGGGCAGGGCCGCGAGGCGGTCGCGGTACTCCTGTTGCCGCTGGCGCAGATCCGGCCGCCCGTCGAGCAGACCGATCAGCGCCTGTACGACGGCCGGGCGGTCGAACAGCCCGGCTCCGGCGAAGCAGCCGAAGTACGGGTTGCCGGCGGCCAGCGGCGCCAGCAGCTCGTGCCAGCCCAGCGGCGCGATCCGGAACGGGTACGCCGACCGCAGCAGCGGCGCGGTGGCTGCGACCCAGTCCGGCAGGCGGTCCGAGGCGGTGTCGTTGTGCAGCACCAGCGACGGTACGCCGGCCAGGACGGCGCGGGCGAGCGTCGCCGACAGGGCGTTGGTGGTCACGAACGCGGCGGCCGTGGTCAGCCGGGCGTGGAACATCGGGTAGGGCAGCCGGCTGAAATGCTGGTACTCCAAGTGTTCGGCGACGGCGAACCGCCACCGGCGGGGTCCGACGTGGACGATGCGCAGCGGCCGGCCGACCGCCGCCAGGTGGCTGTGCAGCAGCCGGGGCAGTGCGTCGATCAGCTGCAACGCCGGCTGCGACCGGCGCGATATGCGGTGTTCCCAGGGCGAGTTGACGAGGAACACGACCGGCCGGGCCGCACCCGACGGCGGTTCGTCGGTGGCCGCCGGGCGCAGCCCGCCGTCGTGCAGGCCACCGCTGTGCAGCGGGGCGACGACCACGCCCGGCGGCCCCGGCTCCGGCCGGTGCGGCGGCCCGGTGCGGATCACCACGTCGCAGGCGTCCAGCAGGCGCGGCAGGCGTACGCGGGCGCCGCCGTAGAAGTCGACGGTGTAGCCGGTCTGCGCCCAGCCGATCCGGTCGAGGCTGCCGACCGGGCGGGCGTAGCGCTGCCGCAGTCCGTCGACGGTCGGGCCGTCCCAGTCGCGCGACTGGTGCAGCGCGAACGCGTCCGCGGCGATCAGGCAGTCGGGGTCGAAGCCGCGCACGATCCGGTCGAGCTGGCCGGCGTTGTCCGCGGCGGTGGCGCCGGTCAGCGGCAGCGTCGGCATGCCCAGGTCGTGCAGCTGCGGCACGGCGTCGGCGGCGGCCACGAACCCGACCCGGAATCGCTTGCGCGGCAAGGCTCGGGCGACGTCGGCGGCGAGGCTGGCGTCGCCTTTGGATAGCCGGCTGGGGGCGAGGAACAGCAGCTTCATCATGCGGCCACCTGATGCAGGATCGTGTCGACGTCGGGCAGTTTCCTCAGTGCTTCCAGGTACGCCTCGCGGGCCTCGGCCAGCCGCGTACGCTGCGCCCCGTCGCCGAGCAGCGGGACGATAGCGGCCAGCGCCGCCTCCTCGTCGAACGTCTCGACGTGCTCGACGACGTCGGTGAACGGGTTGCCTTCCAGCAGCGACCGCAGGAAGTGGTACCAGCCGACCGGGAACATGCGGCACGGGTACAGGTAGTCGATGCCGTCGACGACGCGCCGGGCGTACTCGGTCAGCACCGGCGGGTCGGGGATCTCCCACCGCAGCTTGCCGCTGCGCTTGTTCAGCGAGTTCATCTGCACGACCGACGGGATGCCACGCAGCGCCAGCCGGTGCAGGCTCACCGACACGATGTTGTTGGAGATGTGCAGGTCGACGGCCTGGATGAGACGGCGGAACCGGTCCGGTTCGAGCTGGCCCAGCGGGTGGAAGCCGTCCGGGCTGCGGTCGTGGAACACCAGCTGCGGGCCGACGGCCAGGACGTCGGCGTACGGCAGCAGCCGCTCCAGCAGCCGTTCGAGCATCCGGTGGCTGGCGTCGACGTAGGCGGTCACCCGCGGGTAGGCCGCATGCATGCGCTGCCAGGTCGCCCCGGTCACCATCACCACCGGCCGGTCGCGGCGAAGGCCCAGCTCCGCGCGGACCGCGGCCCTCTGCCCGGTGGGCACATCGGACAGGTCTTCGAGCATCGGGTACGCGTAGACGTCCGGCCCGGTCTCGTCGAGCGGGTTGTTGAGCGGGCACGGGCGCAGCCGGAACGACAGACCGTCGAGGGTGATGTCGCCCTCGTACTTGGCCTTGAAGCCGTAGGTGTCCAGCCATGCGCCCTCGCGGCCCCACGTGAAGTCGTCGAACGTCCCCAGTGGACACTCGAACGCCTCCAGATCGGACCGGTGCAGCCCGTAGTGGCGGTCGCAGAAGTCGAAGTTCATGAAGTCGGCCAGCACCACCAGTTCCGGGCGGTGCACGTGCTGGATGTCGAGCAGCTGGATCCGGTTGAGCTTGCCCGCGCCGGGGACCATCACCTGGTAGTCCAGGCCCGCGTCGGCGATGAGCCGGCGGTGGGTCGGCGGGATCAGGAACAGCGGCCGCCAGCCCGTGCCGGCCATCCGCCGGGCGAACTCGACGGCGATGGCCAGCTCCCCGAACGCCCAGAAGCTGGTCACGATGAACAGCGCCGTGCGGGGCTTCATCGCGCCACCCGTCCGGCCCGCAGCCGCCGCACCGCCGACTGCGTCGGGAACAGCGCGTCCATGAGGGTGCCGACGGTTTCCCGGTCGGGGACGCCGGGCTCGTTGTAGTACCAGACGAACGACTCGCACATCACGCCGCCCAGCGACGGGAACAGGATCGGTGCGGGCGGCGGCTGCGCGGCCGCGGAGACGAACCCGGCGACCCGGTCGGCGTCGCGGTCGGCCTCCCACGCCAGCCGGGCGGCCAGCAGATAGGTGCAGGCGTACCAGGGCTGCCAGCCGCCGGCGGCCTGCCGCTGGATCAGCTCGTACGCGTCCTCGGTGGCCCGGGCCCGCTCGGTGGCGATGTACGCCCGGTGCTCGTCGACGTCGGCGGGCAGCAGCGTCCGCGTCTGGATCCGCAGGAACCGCCCCAGCCAGTGTTCGGGCCGGTGGTAGAGCAGGTCGGTGAGGGTCTCGACGACCTCGGTGTAGTCGAAGTCGCCCTGCTGGTCCGCGCGGCCCGACAGCAGCAGGGCCACCATCGCCAGGGCGTAGGGGAACCCGGCGACCGGGTCGTCCCACTCCTGCTCGTAGCGTTTACGCAGCTTCGTGACGATCGGCTGGGCGCGGCCGATGCGGGCGGCCATCAGCACGGTGCTGAACAGTTCCTCGTCGGTACGCGTCACGGGGTCCATGGCTACGGCACCGCGATCGCATCGCCGGCCGGTGCCTCGGTCACCGGCTGGAACTCGTCCCAGCCGATGAACTCGGCGTACTCCTTGTAGACGCCGCCGCAGACGTCGGTGAACACGCAGCGGTCGCAGCGCTCGTCCTTGACCCGGGTGAAGTCGTCCATGTGCCCCTCGTAGTCGTCCATGACGAAGCTGCGGTAGAGCATCTTGAACTTGTTGTCCTCCCAGTCGATCTGGAACCGCTCGTAGCCGGGCACCGCGCACCACGGGAAGCCCTCCAGCCGCAAAGCCACGCCGCGCTCGATGGCCCGTTCGCAGGCCGCCATCACGTAGGGCCGGATGTCGTCGTAGCGCGGGGTCACGTCCCAGAAGTTGCGCCGGGCCGTGCCCGACGTGTGCAGCGCCGAGATGTTGACGACGTCGGCGCCCAGGTCCATGCACAGGTCGACGATGTCGGGCAGTTCGGTGTAGTTGTCCTTGCAGACCACCGAGTTGGTCCGCACCGACGCGCCGAGGGCCTTGACGTTGCGGATGCCCTGCACGGCCTGGTCGAACGAGCCGGGGGCGAGGCTGATGCCGTCCTGGGTCTGGGCGGTGGCGCCGTGCATCGACACGATGAACAGGCTCACGCCCTTGCCCACCACCGTGGTGGCGTACTCCATCCGGGCCAGCTTGCGGCCGTTGGTCTGCAGGAACACCGTCGGGTAGCCGAGGTCGCGGATCTCGTCGAGGATCTCCAGGAAGTCGCGGCGGATGGTGGCCTCCCCGCCGTGCAGGTTGACCGCCTCGTAGTCCTGGCCGGCGTGCTCGTGCAGGAACCGCGAGATCCGCCGCCGCATGATCGTGTCCTGCTTCATGTACGGCGAGTCGACGATGCAGAACGTGCACTTGCTGTTGCAGACGTCGGTCAGGTGGATGCTGAGGCCCTTCATCGCCGTGGCTCCCTTCGGGCGGGCGGTCCTAGTCGAGGTCTTCCTCGTCGTAGATCTCGTAGCCCTGCTGGACCATGGCGGCGTCCTCGGGCGTGTAGACGGCCGAGTCGACGGCGAAGAACTCTTCGAGGTTTTCGGGGGTCAGCTTGGCCAGGTCCTCCTCGTCGAGGCTGCGCAGCAGCAGGAGCTGGACCTCGGACAGGTCGTAGCCGGCCAGGGCGGTGTCGGGGTCGTCCAGCAGCAGCCGGCCGAACGCCGGGTCGGCGATGGCCCGCTCCAGCACGTCTTTGACCTGGCTGGGCTCGGCCGCCGGCTCGGCGGCGCTGGGGGTCGTTTCGGCGGTAGTCACGGTGCTCCTTCCGGCGGCTGGCGCCCTGTCAGGCCATCGCCATGGTTTCGTTGTTGAACCGGGCCGGGGCCCGGCCGGGCCGGTCCTGGCGCATGCTCAGCACCCGCCAGGCGTCGCTGAAGTCGGTGCTCTGGATCGCGTTCAGCTTGGCGATCTTCGGCACGATGTCGTCGGCGAGCTGCTCGGCGCTGCGCCCGTCGATCTCGTCGAACTCGTAGACCCGGAAGTTCTGCGGCTTGTAGGAGAACTCCAGGTCGTCGGCGAGCCAGCGGTAGTTGGCGTCCAGCAGCCGCTGGTAGGCGTCGGGGAACTTGCGCAGGGTCATGCCGTACGCCTCCGGCCGGGCGCCCATCAGCGACTTGGGGGCCACGAAGTACCGGTTGACGTTGAAGTAGTTGATGGTGGCGGCGTTGCGTTCGAGGAAGTCGGTCGTCTCGGCGAAGGTATCCTCGTCCTCGTGCGGCAGCCCGGTGATGATCTCCAGGTCGGCCCAGATGCCGACGTCCTTGCACCAGCCCAGGACCCGCTCGGCCTCGGCGAGCTTGACCCGCTTGTCGATGATCTTCAGCATCTTGGTGCTCGCCGTCTCCAGCCCGAACGTGAGCTTGCGGCAGCCGGCGTCGGCCAGCAGCGCCAGGCGCTCGTAGGTGAGGCTGTTGAACCGGGCGCAGTCCGACCAGTGCAGCTCTACCCCGTTGAGGATGACCCGGCTGGCGAACTCCTCGACGAACCCGTTGACGAGATTGAAGTAGTTGTTGAACAGGTAGAAGTACGGGGTGCCGTACTTGTCCGACAGCCCGGCCATGTCGGCGATGATGTCGTCCACCGTGGCGTGGACGAGCTTGACGCGTTCCAGGCTCTCGGTGCAGAACGCGCAGTTGTACGGGCAGTTGTAGTTGAACACGTACGGCATGACCAGCCGGCCGGCGACGCCGTTGCCGAGCTGCTGGGCGTTGGTCTCGTTGGCCAGCCAGCTCAGGTACGCCGGGAACTGGTACAGCTGCATCCGGTTCCACATCTCGTCGGCTTCGCGCTTGCGCGGGCCGGCCTCGGGCCGGTCGCGGACGAAGTTGTGGTAGTCGCCCAGTTTCAGCCCGTCGAAGTCGGGGGCGAGGATGCGGTGGGCGGCGTCGGGTGCGCGCAGCACGGTCTCGCCGAACAGCTTCGCGACCCCGGGTGCCGCCGACGGCTGGGCCATCGGCAGGGCGCTGCGCCCGCCGCCCAGCGCCGACGCGATGTCGACGAAGACATCCTCGCCGGGGCCGGTGACGGCGGCGTAGAAGTGGGTGATGACCGCTTCCCACCAGCTGTGGAACGCGTCGTGGAACTGCATCAGGTAGTCGAGGTTGTTGCCGCCGAGCACGATCGGCTTGCCGTAGTGGCGTTTGATGTGCGCGCCCACCACGACCGCCGACTGCATCTCCAGGAACGAGAAGTCGCCGCCGGCCGAGATGCCCACGACGTCGGCGGATTCGATGTCCTTGCCGGCCAGCAGCCGCCCGGCGAACGTGTCGAGGAAGTCGTTGCGGGCGCCGCCGATGTAGTCGATGACCGCGCGCTCGTCGTAGAACGGCCGCAGGTCGGCCTTGGCGAACTCGCGGTTTTGCCACATGCGCCACAGGTCGGAGTTGAGGTCGTGCAGGTCCACGTCGTAGCCGGCGGCGCGCAGGCTGGCGGTGACCACGCCGGTCCCGAACGGCGGCAGGTTCATCCGCGTGAACATCGGCTGCTCGCCCGGTGCGACGAGGAACAGCACCCGGGTGGCGCGCGTCGGGGCAGGGGCCATGGTGGTCAACCTTCCGGTGCCGGTGTCGGGATCAGCGAGGTGAGCCGGTGGGCGGCGGTGTCCAGCGGGCTCAGGGCCCGCAGCTCGGCGGCGAACTCGGCGGCCGCCTTGCGGTAGCGGGGTTCCTCGACGACCGCGCGGACCGCGTCGCGCAGCTGGGCCGCGGTGACCGTCTCGGCCGCGAGGGCGATGCCCAGACCCAGATCCGCGCAGCGGGCGGCGATGTAGGGCTGGTCGGCGAAGATCGGGACGAGGACCAGCGGCAGCCCGCGGGCCAGGGCCCGGGACACGGTGCCCCAGCCGGCGTGGGTGACGACGGCGGCGGCCCGCTCGAACAGCTCGTCGTGCGGCGTACGCCCGAGGAAACGCACGTTGTCCGCCGGAGTGCCCCCGCCGGCTGGGTGGTGGGTGATCAGGCCGTCGACGTCGAGACCGCCGAGGGCCTGTGCGGCCGCTGCGATATACCGTTCCTGCACCAGCGCCCGGGCGCCGAGGCTCATCGGCTGGTTGGTGCTGGCGCTGACGATGACCGCCGGGCGTTCACCGGCGGCCGGCGTACTCGGCGGTGGCACGGGTGTGAACGGCCCGACCAGGGCCACCTCGGGCGGCAGTGGCGGGAACCCGGCGAACAGCGGCGTCGCCGGGATCAAATGCAGCGCCGGGGACGTCTGCCCGAGCAGGCTGCGCCCGTCGGCCGGCAGGCCCAGCTGCTGGCGTACGGCGTCGGCGGCGAAGCTGTCCACGGCGTGCTCGGGCAGGAACCGGCGGTAGGAGTCCAGTTGCGGGATCGGGCTGAACGACAGCGACGCCCACGGCAGCCCGATCACCTGGGCGGCCAGCGAGCCACCGGCGGCCATCACGTCGGCGACGATCAGGTCGGTGCCGTCGTCGTACGCCACGTCCACGATGTCGCGGACCATCGCGACGACGTCGCCGAGGAACACGTACCGGAACAGCGCGTTGCTGTCGGCGCCGGCGTACATGTGCGGTGGGATCGGCGCGTCGGGGCGCCAGTGCGCGGCGATCGTCTCGTCGAAGATGGTGACCTCGTGCCCGGCTTCGCGCAGCCGGGTGCCGAGGGCGGCCATCGGCGCGGTGTGTCCGGGCGGGTGGAACGGCACGAGCAGGACCCGGCTCATGGCTGCCCCGGTGCGAGCAGGGCCGCTTCGAGCCGTTCCCGGGCGCGCAGTACGCCGGCCGGGGTGCCGATGTCGTGGTATTCGCCGGCCGCGAACTCCAGCGCGTGTACGCGCAGCCCGGCTGTCATCGCCGCGACGAACACGTCGCTGAGCAGGAGTTCGCGGCCGGCCGGTGCGGTGGCGACGAAGGCGTGCAGCAGTTCGGTGAAGACCGGCGACCAGGCCGCGATGCCCCAGGTGTTGGCGGCCGGCGGGTGCTCGGGTTTGTCCACAATGGCCAGAACCCGGAACGAGCCGGGTTCGATCAGCACCGGTGCCAGCGCCTGCGGCTGGGTCGTGGGGAACACGCCGAGGCTCAGGTCGGCCCGGGTGGCGTCGTGGAAGTCGAGCAGCTGCGCGAAGCAGTCTTCGGGCGTGGTGACGGTGTCGGGCATGCCCAGGCACACCGTGCGCCCGGTCAGGAACGGCGTCGCCTGGTCCAGCGCGTGCGGCATGCCGCGCATCGCCTCCTGGCACACGTACGCCAGGTCCAGGCCCAAATGTTCGCCGGCGCCGAGGTAGCGCAGCAGTTCGGCTTTGGCGGGGGAGACCACGACGAAGGCGCGGTCCACGCCGCCGTCGCGCATCGCGGTCAGCACGTGCTCGATCGCGGCCTTGGGCAGCTGCCGGCCGTCCACGGTGTGGTAGCCGATCTGGATCAGTTCCTTGGGCGCGCGGTAGGGCGCCAGGCGCGTTCCCGCTCCCGCCGCTGGTATCACACCGATCCGGCCGACCATAGCCACCCCACCATTGGCAACATCGTCACCTGGGGTGTGAATGTATCGATGGATGGCTGTGGTTATGTTGTGGTTATGTTGTGGGGACTGAGCTGCTGACATTTACAGCAGTCATCCTTACGATCGGGTCCATGGTGGAGCCCCGCGTCTCGGTGGTGCTGCCGCTGTTCGGCGACCACCGCGCGGCGGGGACGCTGCCCGCGGTCTGCTCGGCCTGGCTGGGCCAGGACGTGCCATGCGAAGTGGTGATCGCGGTCGGCCCGGCCACCGCGGTCCCGGATCTCGGCGGCGACCGGCGGATCCGGCTCGTGCCCGCCGACGGCGTACAGGCCGCCCCCGGCCCGCTGCGCAACGTCGCCGCGGCCGCCGCCCACGCACCCACGCTCTACCTCGGCGACGCCGACATCGTCCCGCTGGGCACCGGCTACCTGGCCGACGCCCTCGACCTCGGCCGCGACCAGGCGGTGATCCAGCCGTGGATGTACCGGCTCGTCGACCGGTCCGGCCCGCCGCCCGGCCTGGTCCTGGAGGCACCCGGCCGGGGCCGCGCCTGCCACGTGTACGCCGGCCCCGGCGGCCACCTCACGCCGGTGGACGGGGAGAACTTCCTGTGGCAGGGCCGCGAATACATGATCGTCGAGCCGCCGCCGGAGGTCGCCTGGTTCACCGAGGACGGCAGCGTCTGGTGCCCGCCGCCGTACCACTGGGGCGGGATCCTGCTCGACCACAAGCTGTTCGACACCGTCGGCGGCTACTGCACCCGCTATGCCGGCTGGGGCTGCGAGGACGACGACCTGATCGCCAAGCTCGACGGGCGTACGCGGGTGCTGCGCGCCTGGCGGGTCGCCCGCGGGCTCACCTGCCTGCACTTCGAGCACCCGCGTACGCACACCGCGACGCTGCGGCTGAACCAGGCGATCCTGGCCGAGCGGCTGGCCGCCGGCGTCGATGCGATGATCAGCGAGGACACGGCATGACCGCCGCCATCGAAGCCCAGGACCTGCGCAAGCATTACGGCGCCACGGCGGCCGTCGATGGCGTGTCGTTCGAGGTCGCCGAGGGGGAGTTCTTCGGCCTGCTCGGCCCCAACGGCGCCGGCAAGACCACCACGCTGGAGATCGTCGAAGGGCTGCGCCGGCCCGATTCCGGGCAGGCGCGGGTGTTCGGCGTACCGTCGTGGCCGCCGGATCCGGCGCTGACCCCGCGCATCGGGGTGCAGTTGCAGACGTCGGCGTTCTTCGAGCGGCTCACCGCCGCCGAGCAGATCCACGCGTTCGCCCGCCTCTACCGGGTGCCACCCGGGCGCGGTGACGAGCTGCTGGCCGCGGTCGGCCTCACCGACAAGGCCGGTACGCGCGTCGAAGACCTGTCCGGCGGCCAAGCGCAGCGGCTGGCGATCGCCTGCGCCCTGGTCCACGACCCGCGGCTGGTGTTCCTCGACGAGCCGACCGCCGGGCTGGATCCGCAGGCCCGCCGCAACCTGTGGGACCTGCTGCGCGAGATCAACGCCGCCGGGCGCACCGTCGTGCTGACCACGCACTACATGGAGGAGGCCGAAGTGCTCTGCGACCGGGTGGCCATCATGGACCGCGGCCGCATCCTCGCCTGCGACCGGCCCGATACGCTGATCCGCAAGGTCGACGCCGTGTCCCGGATCACCGTCGCCGCCGGTACGCTCGACCCCGCCGACCTGCGCCGCCGCTTCCCCGACGCGGCTGTGCAGGAAGACGACGGGCACATCGTCATCGCCAGCCGCGATCCGGGCCCGGTGCTGGCCGATCTGGCCGCCCACAACGCGCTGCGCGACCTCGCCGTACGCGGGGCCACATTGGAGGATGCGTTCCTGGCCTTGACCGGACGGGAGTACCGGGCATGAACGGCGTCGGCACCCTGTCTCGCATCCTGGTCCTCGGCTACCTGCGCGACAAGGCATCGCTGTTCTTCACCCTGGCGTTCCCGCTGATGTTCCTGGTCTTGCTGGGCGGCCTGTTCGGCGGCACCGACAGCACACCGCGGGTCAAGGTCGTCGTGGTCGGCGCCGTCGACGTCCTCGACGCCCTGCCGTCGCCGCAGCGGGCCCAGATCGACCAGGTCCTCGCCATCACCCGCGCCCCGGATCTGGCCGCGGCGCTGGCCGACGTCCGCTCCGGCGACCAGTCCGCCGCGATCGTCCAGCAGGGCACCGAGGTCGTCGTCCACTACTCGATCGCCGACCAAGCGTCGGCGGCGACCGTACGCAGTGTCGTGGAGTCGCTGGTGCAGTCGGCCAACCTCGCCGCGACCGGGCAGCCGCCCCGGTTGTCGCTGAGCACCGCCGCCGTCGAAGACCGTTCCCTGCACCAGATCCAGTACCTGACGCCGGGCATCCTCGGCTGGGCGATCGCCACCGGAGCCACGTTCGCGGCCGCGTCGACCCTCGTCGTATGGCGCCAGCGGCGGCTGATGCGCCGCCTCGCGCTCAGCCCGGTGCGCGTACCGGCGGTCATCGGCGCGCGGGTCCTGGTCAGCCTCGGCCTGGCGCTGGCGCAGACGATCCTGTTCCTGGTCATCGCAACGGTGTTCTTCGACCTGCAGCTGACCGGCTCGTGGTGGCTGGCGATCCCGCTGGTCCTCGCGGCCACGCTGGCGTTCCTCGGCGTCGGCCTGCTCGCCGGGGCGACCACGAAGTCGCCCGAGGCCGCCAACGCCGTGTGCAACCTCGTCGTCATCCCGATGGCGTTCCTGTCCGGCTCGTTCGTCCCGCTCAGCTTCGCGCCGCAATGGATGCAGAGCATCTCGCTGGTGCTGCCGCTGCGGCAGTTCAACGACGGCATGCAGGACGTGCTCAGCCGCGGCGAGGGCCCGAGCGCCGTGCTCGTGCCGATGGCGGTCCTGCTCGGCTTCGCCGCCGTCGTCACCGCGATCGCGGCCCGGCTCGTGCGCTGGGACGACGTCTGACGCTGACCGGGCACGCGGTGGGCGTACCCGTGAACTAAGGTCGCGGGGATGGAGTTGACCACGCAGCCCGCGCCACCCCCGGGTCTGATCCTGGCGACGTGCGCCGCCGCCCTGATCGCGGTGCTGGTGTCGGGGGTGTGGCGGTTTGCGCGGACCGTCATCACGATCACGCACGAGGGCGGGCACGCGCTGGTCGCGGTGCTGACCGGCCGGCGGCTGCGCGGGATCCGGCTGCACTCGGACACCTCGGGCCTGACCGTGGCCCGCGGCAAGCCGCGCGGCCCCGGCATGGTGCTCACCCTGGCCGCCGGCTACGCCGCGCCCAGCCTGGTCGGCCTGGGCGCGGCGGCGCTGCTGGCGGCCGGCCACGTCACGCTGCTGCTGTGGATCGCCCTCGCCCTGCTGTTCGCGGTCCTGGTGATGATCCGCAACTGGTACGGGCTGCTGGCGGTCCTGGTGACCGGCGCGCTGGTCTACCTGGTGACCCGGTACGCCGCCGCGCAGACGCAGACCGCGGTGGCCTGGACGGCGGTGTGGTTTCTGCTGTTCGGCGGGGTCAAGCCGGTGTTCGAGGTGGCACGGCGGCGCCGCGGCGGTCCGCACCGGTCCGACCCCGACCAGCTGGCCCGGGTCACCGGCGTACCGGCCGGCATCTGGATCGTCCTCATAGGACTGATCAACGTTGCCTGCCTGGCCTATGGTGCCGCCCTGCTTCTGGACGGTTCTGCAATCACCCTCGGTGGACTACCATTCGCCCGGTGACCGTCTCCATCACGTACGCCTACGACGGCTACTGCGGCTGGTGCTACGGCTTCGCACCGGCCCTGCACAAGTTCGCCCGCGACAACGCCGACCGCGTGAGCATCCGCGTGCTGAGCGCCGGCATGCGCATCGGCGACCGCATCAAGCCGTTCCGGGCGCTGCGGTTCACCGCCATCAGCAACGAGAAGATCACCGAGACCCTCGGCGCCCGCTTCGGCCCGGCGTACCGCGCCCTGGTCGAGGAGGGCAGCTTCGCGATGGACTCCAACGGCCCGGCCGTCGGCCTGATCGCGCTGACCCGCCAGGCCCCCGAACGGCAGCTGGAGTTCAGCGCCGCGATCCAGACCGCGTTCTTCTACGACGGGCTCAGCCTGTCCGACCCGGCCACCTACGCCACCCTCGCCGACCAGCTCGGCCTGGACCGGGTGGCGGTCCTCGCCACCCTCGACGACGCCGACGCGCACGCCCAGGCACTGCACGAAATGCAGCAGGTCCGCGACTTCGACGTGCCCGGCTACCCGACGCTGCTGATCCACCTCGACGGCAAGGCCAGCATCTTCGGGGCCGAGGAGATGAGCGGCGACGAGCTGACCGCCGAACTCGACCGCGTCCTCGCCGGCCGCACCGCCCCCTCCCCGCCGCGTTGATCATGAATTGACGTTCAGCCAACCAGCGACGCACCCGCGAGATACAGCCGGTGACGGCTACCGCGGGCGCGGACAAGGTGGCTAATGCGCGAAGCGGTCGAGCGTACGCAGCAGCGTTTCGCGCATGCCCGGGTATCCGGCGCCGTGTGCGGCATCATCGACGAGGATCAGTTCGGCACCTGGCCACGCCAGACCGAGCCGCCACGCGAACTCCGGTGGCCCGCTGACGTCCAGCCGCCCATGGACGAGCACCCCCGGGATGCCGGCCAGCTTCGCCGCACCGTCGATCAGCGCGGTCTCGGGCAGGAACGCCGCGTTCGCCCAGTAGTGCGTGACGAGCCGGGCGAAGACCATCCGGAACGCCGGATCGCTGTACCGAGGATCCGGCTTGTGACCGGCGAAGATCGCGACATGGGTGTCCTCCCACGCGCACCACTGAGCCGCCGCGCGTTCCCGGACACTGCGATCCGGGTCGGCGAGGCGCCCGGCGTAGACCCCGGCGATATTCGCCTGCGGATCGATCCCGCCGGCGAAACTCGCCCACGCGGCGGGAAACAGCCGCCCGACGTGCCGGGTGATCCACTCGACTTCGCGCCGGGTCGTACCGCCGACGCTGAACAGCACCACTTCGGACACCCGATCCGGATGCGCCTCGGCGTACGCCAGGCCCAGCGTCGAACCCCACGAACCGCCGAACACCAGCCACTGCCCGATTCCCAGGTGCGTACGCAGCTGTTCCAGGTCGCGGATCAGATGCTGCGTCGTGTTCACCGACAGATCCGTCGTGACCTCGCCGGCGCTGGGCGTACTGCGTCCGCAGCCACGCTGATCCATCAGCACGATCCGGTAGCGAGCCGGATCGAAGAATCGGGGCCACCACGGATCGCAGCCCGACCCCGGACCACCGTGTAAGCAGATCGCCGGCTTGCCGTCCGGATTGCCGTGGACCTCCCAGTACACGAGGTTGCCGTCGCCGACGTCGAGAACGCCCTGATCGTACGGTCGCGAGAACGGATACACGGCAGCTCCCGAGTCGGACGGCGGTGGAGGTCCAGTAGCAAAAGCGAAATCTAACAGCGCTTGCAGCCCACGGCCCGCACGGCGGCGCGACCGGATCCGTCACAACCTCGCGCCGCCCGTTGGCGGCGACCCACCCGGCTGACCTACGCTCACCAGCCATGAACACCCCGCCGGAGATCCCCACCGACCTGCCCGGCCTCACCCTGCGGCCCCTGACCGACGCCGACGCCTACCACACGCTGCTATCGGACAACCGCGCCCACCTCACCCAGCACGGCGACTACCAGGAAGAAACCGCCAAAACCCTCGACGACCTGCGCGCGGACTTCGCCACCGCCGACCCTCTGCGCTTCGGCATCCACCACGACGGCACTCTCATCGGCCGCATCGACCTCATCGCGGCCGACCCGCCGCGCTACAGCCTCGGCTACTGGCTCGCAGCCACCGCCACCGGCAACGGGTACGCCACCGCAGCCGGCCAGGCCATCCTCGACCTCGCGGTACGCCTCGGAGCCACCGACGTGTACGCCGGCGTAACCCACGGCAACACCAAGAGCGCGGCCGTCCTCGAACGCATCGGCTTCACGGCCGTCGTCGAGTTCGACACCTACACCCGCTACCGCCGGGCCCTGTAGAACTGTCATCGGCTTTCGGCGAACAACGCATCGGCGACAATCCGAACAATCCGAACGAGATTCACATCGGCGGGGGAGCGGGGCATAAACTCCGTGATCCCCCACACTCCGACGTCGCGCGCCGCCGTCAAACCGCGTACGGCGACCACCGGCTCAGCGACGGACACGCCACCGGGCTCCGGGAAACCGGCCGCGCCGAATATCACCGGATCCAGTGTGGCCGATCCCGGCCGGGGGTTTCCCAGCACGGGAGCGTCGGCGGTCAGGGAA
>Ga0114129_10000792_pt1 | contig 40543 bp, 25 predicted proteins | sample RhiMetdeltSRZDD1_FD_80071 | JGI IMG/M metagenome (GOLD analysis project Ga0114129, IMG submission 80071) | Populus rhizosphere microbial communities from Tennessee, USA - Rhizosphere MetaG P. deltoides SRZDD1 (version 2) (version 2) | ecosystem: Host-associated > Plants > Roots > Rhizosphere >...
ACAAAACATACCGGAATTGAATACGGTATTACTTACCGGCCGGTAAACAGCCTGTCGCTAAGAGTCAGCGCCGCCAACAGCAAACATACTTTTGTTGATTATATTGAAAAAGGCATTGCCTACAACAACAACCAGCTGGCCGGCGGTCCGTGTTTTATTGCCAATGCCGAAGCAACCTGGAAACCCGTTTTTGTTAAAGGATTGCGCCTCGGCGCCGAATGGCAGCACATTGGTTCATATTATATGGATAACGCCAATACCAAAAAGTATAACGGTTATGATCTGTTAAATCTTCGTGCCGGTTATACTATCAGGCAGTTTGAAGTATGGGTAAATGCGCTCAATGCTACCGATGTATATTATTCAACCTATGCCAGCAAATCGGGTAATACTCTCAGTTATAACCCCGGCGACCCACGGGAGATTACTATAGGCATCGCAGTTAAATTTGGACAAAGACTTAAGTAAGGTTTCGCGCAAAGACGCAGGCACTATAAATGTCGAATATTGAATATTAAATGTAGAATGTTGAAGTAGAAACAACTTCAAAATTTGTCATTGGACATTCAGTATTCGATATTTCTTTTAATCTTTCTTCTGCGACCGATACTGCTTCGGCGATAACCCAATGATCTTTCTAAAGCGCTTGGAAAAATAATAGGGATCATCGAATCCCATGCTGAGGGCGATATCTTTTACCGAGCTGCTGCTGAAATCGAGTTGCTGACTGGCCTTTTGCATTTTCATTTGAATGAAATAGTCAATCGGCGCATAACCGGTTTTTTGTTTGAACAAGCTCGAGAACCGCGAGGCAGAGTAATTATAATGACTGCTTAATTCCTGCAACGAAATATTTTCATTGATATGCTCCTGCATATACAGGATGGCGCTGTCAACGCAATCCATTTTTTCGTTGGGACTAACTGTGGTATGTTTTGAATTATAAATGAACAAACTTAAAAAGTGAGGCAGGCACAAATTGGCAAAGATCAGGTTATCGGTACTGTACCCCAATTCAAGCGCCTTGTACATTCGCGAAAACAGCGTGAGGATCTCGCCGCTGCTTTTTATATAAAAAGGTTTAAAGTGCTTTTGCACTGCCTGCAATGCATTCATTTGGGGCAGGCTTTCGCCGCCAAAATGTATCCAGTAAATAGTCCAGGGATTGTCATCGGCGCTGCCATAGGCATGCTCAACGTTTTGCGGCAGAATAAAAAACTGATTAGGACCAACCTCCGATTTTTTATCACCTACCTGGTACCATCCGGATCCATCTACACAATAAAATAAAAAGTTTTCAGGCAATCCTTTTTTACGGTATGTATAATGTCCTTTTGCATTTGGATAATAACCGAGGCTGCATACATAAAGCTGGTTAAGCAGGTTATTCGACTGAACTTTTAATTTCAGAACAGTTTTAGGTATTTCAATACGCTGCCGGCCAATCCCATACCATATATTCTTATGGGACCCTTCTTTGTTTTTTGCATTCATAGGTTATTAAATGCCTTTTCTGGTTTGGTGCAAGATACTTACATTTTCAGTTATAAGTTATAAGTGTTGAGTTAATAGCAGGACGTTAGCATACTTAATACGCAAAAAGTTTAGCAGAAGTATTTGTTTATTGCCTATTGCCTATTGACTATTGCCTGCAGCCTTGTAACTTGCAACCTGTAACTTATATACGCAGCCATGAACAGGAAAGTTTTATGCATTGTTACCTTTTTTATTTATGCTTTAGTTCCTAAGCTTATATGGTCGCAGGCTGTACCACCTGAAAACTATAATGTTATATGGAACTCGCAAAGCAATGATGCAGCAGGCTCCATGCCCTGTGGCGGCGGTGATATAGGATTAAATGTATGGGTTGAAAAAGGTGATCTATTCCTGTATATGGCAAAAAGCGGCAGCTTCGATGAAAATAATGCATTATTAAAACAAGGACGAATACATGTTAAACTGACACCCAATCCGTTCGATAAGCTGAACATTAAACAGGAATTAAAATTACAGGAAGGTTACATAACCATTGATGCACAGAACAATCATTTGCAAACGAACATAAAAATATGGGTTGATGTATACCGGCCCGTTATACATATCGATATTACCGCCAGTGAACCAGTGACTGCAGAAGCCGGTTATGAAAGCTGGCGTTATAAAAACCGCATCAATACCGGTAAGGCCAACAATGCCAATTCGTATAAATGGGCGCCACAGGGTGAAGTTATTACATATAAAGATGATATTAATTTTTCGGGCAACGACCTGCTGTTTTATCATCGCAACCGGAGCGATGTGCCCAATATTTTTGATGTAACAGTAAAACAACAGGGGCTTGAAGCGGTAAAAGACCAGTTATTTGATCCGATCGGCCGGTTAACTTTTGGCGGCGCTATGCAGGGAACCAATATGCAGCCGGCAGGTATGTATACCGGTACTTATATCGACACCGATTTTACCGGGTGGAAACTGCAAAGCAAAAAATCAGCACGAGAACATCATATAGCCGTTTTTTTACATACCGCACAAGCCGCGTCGGTACAGGAATGGCAAACAGGTTTGCAACGTACTATCAGCGATGCCACTAAAAATAATAAAACAGCCTGGCAGCAAACCCGTAACTGGTGGAAACAATACTGGCAACGCAGCTATATCAATATTCAACCCAACCGGCCCGATACCAGTTCAGCACTTTGGCAAACCGGTCGCAATTACCAGTTGTTCCGCTATATGCTCGGATGCAATGCTTTTGGAAATTATCCTACCAAATTCAATGGCGGACTATTCACGTACGACCCCTCACTTACTGATACCTCATTACGATTTACGCCCGACTTCCGCAACTGGGGTGGCGGCATTCATACTGCACAAAACCAGCGACTGGTGTATTTTCCCATGCTGAAGAGCGGCGACTTCGATGTAATGAAACCGCAGTTTGATTTTTATATACGTATTTTGAAAACTGCCGAACTGCGCAGCCGGTTGTACTGGAACCACAACGGCGCCTGCTTTGCCGAACAGCTCGAGAATTTCGGACTGCCCAATTGCACCGAGTACGGATGGAAACGACCCGACAATAGCGACAAAGGCGTTGAATACAATGCCTGGCTTGAATACGAATGGGATACCGTGCTTGAATTTTGTTTGATGATGCTTGAAACAGAACGGTATGCCGGCAACAACATCAGCGAATACATTCCGTTTATCGAAAGTTGTATGCGCTTTTTTAATGAGCACTATCAATACCTCGCCGGTAAAAGAGGAAGAAAAACACTCGATGGCAACGGACACCTGGTCCTTTATCCGGGTTCCGCCGCCGAAACCTATAAAATGGCTTACAATGCAAACAGCACCATTGCTGCCTTGAAAACCATCGTAACAAGATTGCTCGAATTACCATCGAACTATTTAGCTGATTCATCGCGTACCGGTTTACAGCTACTGGCATCGCACATACCGCCGATCAGTTACCGGCAATTTCAAAACCATACCACCATTGCACCCGCCCGCGTTTGGGAAAGGGTGAACAATACCGAAGCCCCTCAATTGTACCCTGTATTTCCCTGGGGCCAGTTCGGGATTGGCAAACCCGGCCTGGATACAGCCATCAACACTTTTAAATACGACACCGATGCAGTTAAATTCAGAAGCGCTGTTGGCTGGAAACAGGATAATATTTTTGCGGCCCGCCTGGGTTTAACCGGTGAAGCGACCCGGCTTACCGTACAGAAATTGAAGAACAGCGGCACCCGTTTTCCTGCTTTCTGGGGGCCGGGTTTCGACTGGACGCCCGATCACAACTGGGGCGGCAGCGGCATGATCGGTTTGCAGGAAATGCTGCTGCAGGCCGACGGAAAAACCATTTACCTGTTCCCTTCCTGGCCAAAAGACCAGGATGTACATTTTAAATTACACGCCCCCTTCAATACCACGGTGGAAGCAAGTGTTAAAAATGGCAAGGTAGAATCTGTAATCGTGGTTCCGGAAGAAAGAAAAAAAGACGTCGTGAATATGTTTTGATGGCCCGGGGGTTGGTCAGGTTACTTTTATACTTTATTTTCATTGAAGAAACGAATTCTTATTTATGGCAACAACATCCATTTATTTCATACCACAGGTAAAGTTTCCGACCGGGAAATTCAAACCCACTGTTGAAAAAGTGCTGGGGGAATTAAGCATTATCGACGGCTACTACGATGAAGAAGACGAAAGTTTTGCGCCGGGAGAATTGCTGTCGTTTGAATATGCCACTATACACGACACCGATAAAGACCGGTTAATTCCTGAAGCATCATCTGAAGGATATGGCGCAACCTGCACCAATTGTGCTGCCGACATAGATGATGAATTTTATGACGCCCTGAACGATTTTTACGATTTTGAAGGCGAGCATATGGTTGAAAAAGACATGAAATCAATCACCGCCACCTGCGAAAAATGTAAAAAAGTATCCAAAATAACAGACATTCAATTTAAGCAACCCACCGCCATCTCGAACCAGTACTTTCAGTTTGTTGACCTGAACGATGAGGTGAACACCGCCCTCATACAAAAAATTGAAGGCCTGCTCGGCAGTTCCCTGACCATCATCTACGAAAAAATGTAAACAACATATAAACAATATGATCGTTCTATAGGCCTGTACCTTAAACAACCTGAATGAGATCAATATTTTGTATATGCTTTTTTTGCATGATCTGTCGCTTTTCGCAGGCCCAGTCGTCGTTGTCGTGCAGCAGAATAAAATATATCGACCAGCTGGCCATGGCGCCGTCGGAATTACCCATTCAAGACTTCAAAAAATACGACTATAACCTGATCCCCGATTCGGTGAAGGAACGCATCAAAACAGAGATCATTAAAGAAACCTCTGCTTCGTTCTTTAAAGGGCTGCATGTAAAAAGCGCCAAAATTTTCGATTCCACCGTAAACGAAAAATTGTTTAGTCCGGTTACGGTATACGATGGCAACGACAACCCGGTAGATGGCCTGTATGTTATTTTTTACGAGTTCTTTTTTAAAGACAATATCCCCTTTGCATTTAAGCTGACGGTTAAGCAAACCGGCGAACTGTTAAAGAAAGGCCAGTTTGAAGGCATTGCCAATCAGAAAAAAAAGATCATCAACTGCAACAAGGCATTAGCAATTGCCGCAGCCGATAAAGAAGCCCCCATCACCCGGCCCGGCGACATTTATTTATACTACAACGAAACGTTCAAAACCATTGTATGGCAGATCATGGAAGCCGATAATACCACCGGCGACAGCCAGCACGTAACCGTTATCAATGTGTTTGACGGGGAGATCATAGAACGAAATGAATTTTTAAAAGGGTCGTCGATTTTCTAAACAAAATTATCAATCAGGCATTAACCTGACAGTTTTTTGGGCACCCGCTTGTAGCATGCAAATAAAGTATGTATTTTAGGCCGTTACCCAAAAAACCAAATCATGTTAAAAAAGTTTTTTTCCTTATCAGTTTTTACGTTAAGTATCTCACCCATTTTTGCCCAAAGCTTTATGCAAAGCGCGGGATCAACCCTTTCGGTGATGACGACGAAATTAAATAACGATAGTTATTATAGTTACAGCACAGACCGTTTAATCATCGTTCATACAGATGTTACTTATTTTCCCAGATTAACTTTTCTTGAATCAGATAATACATCACTCAGCGTAGGAGCTCCTCTTAGTTTGGGTTTTGGCATAGCCAATAACTTATATGATGATTATGCTGAAAGAAGTATATTCTGGGGATTTGATGCACCTCTTGCGCTTGATTTTAATATGGGCTGCAAATCAACACCCGAAAACGAAAGCATGTTCGGCGGTTATATTGGTACGGGATTCGGTTATAGTTATACAAACTTTAATGCAGGCGATGGTTATAAATTCAGCACAAAAAGTTACGGGCCGCTTTTTCGCGGTGGCGTGCGCTTTGGTTTTGGCGCCGGAACCAACCTCGGCTTAACCCTTGGGTTTTACTTCAAACCGGGATTGGAAGACGAGAAGTTCAAAACTTATGGAATGAATTTATTTCTTGATCTGTAATTTTTTTCACCCTACTTTTTCACCCACACTGTCATATCCGATTTTCCCCTGTTGCCCCAGGCATAATAGGGGATCATCGTTATTTTTATGGGTGTTGATGCGGTGCGCACTTCCCTGTACAAAGTGTTCGTCCAGTCGGTTTTGGGCTGCAGTAAGGCAGTGCCCTGCAAACTCATCACTTTGCTTTTATCGATGGTTTTATAAACAGGCTTCAGATCGTTCTTTAGCGGCATTACAATATCAAACACATTGGTACCAGCAGGCACATCGGTCGATTCAACACAATACACCACCGGTCCGCGTTTTACCGCCAGCTGGTTACGGGTTTCTTCTACCAGCGGATTGCTTTCCATTACTGTTACCGGCATGTCGAGGTTCAGTTCAATCACATCGCCTGTTTTCCAGGCACGGTTTATTTCGGCATATCGGGCAGATGCAGCAGCAACAGACACCGGTTTGCCATTTACAGTAATACCTGCTTTTTTACACCAGCCCGGAATGCGCATAAACATTGAAAAAGGATGATTGGCCGCCTTTGTAACCGTAATTTTAATACGCCCTTCCCAGGGATAGTTGGTTTGTTGCGACAGTTGCACGGCCGCACCATCTTTTAATTGGGACGACAACCTATTGCTTCCATACAAATGCACCCATACGCCTTTATCGGATATCGTATAGGCATAATCGCCCGCTTCGGCAATGGTGCGCACGGTATTGGGCGGACAACAATTAGATAAACTGATATAAGGAACGCGGCCTCCGGCCCAGCGCAGGGTGTACGGATAATCGCCCGAAGCGCTCAGGGGATTGGTGTAAAAAAAACTGTTCCCATCTAAACTGATGCCCGACAATATGCTGTTGTACAAAGCCAGCTCCATGATATCGGCATATTTGGCATCGCCGCTCAGCAACAGCATGCGCCAGTTCCATAACAGGTTGCCGATGTTGGCGCAGGTTTCGTTATGCGCTGTCATGTTAGGCAACTGGTAGGCTCTTCCATAGGCCTGATGCGTTTTTTGAATGTTCACAGGTTTATACGAAGTGCCATAAGGCGATACGCCATCGTACAAGGCGCCACAGGCGCCGGTGATGTACATTTTTTTATACACTACATCGTCCCAGATGTGGTTCAAACAATCCATCAGCGAATCATCACCCGTTTCGGCGTATACATCGGCCACACCGGCATATAAATAATTAGCCCGCACCGCATGGCCCATAGCTGTTTTTTGCTGGCGGAAAGGGATACGGTCCTGGTTATCATCGGTGCCGTCATTCACCAGTCCGCGTATATTGATGAGGTTGATAGCCAGTTGCAGGTATTTAGGATCTTTGGTAGTACGGTACAATTCAATCACGCCCATATAATGCGAAGGACAAATGGCATTCCTTGCCAGTTCGGGCTCAGCGCGTTTGTAAAAATTATCGAGGTAATCGGCCGCTTTGATCGCTACATCCAGCAACGTTCTTTTACCGGTTGCGCGATAATGTACACAGCCGGCCGTCATCAAATGCCCCATGTTGTAGGTTTCAAAATTCAGCCTGTCTTCAAATGGCTTTGATTGGCCGGTTTGTTTTTTTTCTTCGATCATTACCGGTGTATGAATATACCCATCGGCCCGCTGGCATTGTGCAATGGTGGCAATCACCGTATCCATCATCACATCGAGGTTCTTATCTTTTGTAATGGCATACATATTGGCTACCCCTTCGAGCAGCTTGTAAAAATCGCCATCATGAAAGGGAGGACCTTTATGCGAACCAACATCGTGACCGGCAGCGATCTCAAAGTTTTTATATGCATGGCTAATATTGGCATCGGTATAGGTTCGCCACAAATGCGGCAGCATCGAATCTTTGCACACCTGCATGCGCTCGCCCCAGAAACCGCCTGTCCAAACCACGGCATTTATATCAACCGGTTGCAGTTTAACGTGCGCACTGTTACTGGTATTCACCAGGCTGTTGTTTTGACAATACACGGTTTCGGCTACGGCCAACAGGAAGAGGAAAAGATGAATACATTTATACATGGTGAAATATTGAATAATGAATATCGAATGTTGGTTAAAACCGTTTAAGTCTTTCGCTCAGGACCGCCGATGTCTTAACGAGGTCCTTCGACTTCGTTCAGGATTCCTAAGACAACCGGCCCCAATAGCCCTGCCGGCAACAGGGGTTTATCTTTTAACCACAGCGGCGCGGTGGTAAAGGTGATCCGTTCTTTTTCAGGCAACAACAAATCGCCTTTCAGGCGGTTGGCCCAGGTGTTGGTGACCTCTATACGCAAATCATTTTTGCCGGGCCGTATCGCATTGGTAATATCAACGCGATACGGAGCCGTCCAGGCAACACCGCATGCCTTGCCGTTAACAGATACCGAGGCCATGTTATATACCTTTCCTACATCTAACCATAACCGTTTATTCGCATAAAGCGTATCATTCCAGTTAAAAGTGGTATTATAAATCGCCGTACCCGAGTAATAGCGAATGGCTTTGTTTGTATCAGTTGACCAATCTTTCAATTGTTCAAACACCACCGGTCGCGAAGGGCCACCCGCAGCACTATCGAATGTTACTGTCCATGCATGGTGAATGATATCGGGAGGAAAAAGAAAAAAGTCGAGAATTCTAATTCTCCTAAAATTGAGTTTTGCTTTTCCGGGTTTACGAAAAATGATAAACACCGATCCATTGGCAGCAAGGTCCACAGGAATGATCGAACGACCGTTTCCAACCCGGTAGTCTTTTTCTTCGTGTTGTTCGCCTGTTACAGGATCCCATATTTCGGGTATCCTGTCCCGCATGCGAAATGAAACAGCCAGCTGCCTTTCTTCATTACGCTGGTTACTGATAAAATAGATATCAAATCCATCTCCGGTGCGATGCGTCCAGGCTAAGTCTTTAGCCGGGTTTACGTAATGGTGGATATCGTATGCTTCAAAATCTCTTTCAATCCCAATAGGCCCAAAAGAATTTTCCCGATAAGGCCCCTGCACAACAGTGCCTTTTTCTACATTCCACTTAGTTATTTTTTTTACAGGGACCTTTTTCCATATCTCCCCTGCATATTTTTTTACCTGTTTATCGGCATCATGACCTTGTTGCAAACTGAATGATCTTTCAGGCGCATCATTTACCAGAATGGTTGCACCTGCTTTTATCAGTTCAGCAATTTTCTTCGCCACTGCCGGCGTCATTATTTTTTTATGGGGCGATAAGGGATGCACCTGCGGCAACACCAGCAGTTTGTAACTGGCCCCTCCCGGAAATTCAACACGGCCGTTACGCACGGTGGCCTGTAATAACACATCGGGATTGAATGAATCGTAGGCGTATCCATTCAGCGGATCGATCCAGTTTTCCGAGTCGGCCATGTTGGCCGAATGCACAATGCCATCGGGTATCGCTCTTAATGGATTACCGGCGTTGGCCAACCGCTTTTTTTCACGTTGCACGATCGAATCGCCAAAAATACCGGGCAGGGTACTTACCAGCCTGTCGGGTAAAACAGCGCGGCGCGGAATTTCTTCGCCGGTAAACACAGCTACATCCACTACCGGTTTACCCTGTTGCAATAATGCCTGGCATCGTTGCGCATATTCAACCCAGGCTTTGCCGGGCTTCCACCAGGTTTGATTACGCTGAAAATACAACCCTACCCCATTCAACGTCATGCCCGGAGCACGATCGGTCCATGGATTGTGCATGAACACATGATACACGAGGCGGTTAATGCCCAGGGCAAAATTTCTGTCGGCCAGTGTTTTGAGCATGCCGGGGTGCTCGTCCCAGGCCATGCGTAATTCGGTAAATGCTTCTGCCTGAATAATGGGTTTGCCATAAATATGACCACCCGAAATGGCATCGAGCATGTCGTTGGGTTTATCGTGTGTTGGACTACGTAACCAAAACTCACCCATCGGAATATCGCTCTGTCCGTAATGCAACAAACCATCGCTCGTCATGGTAGGCGCTATGCTTTCGGCGCTGAATGCACATCCTTTTTCATGCGCAAGGCCTTTCAACGTAACATAAAAATTATCTTTTAGCAGCTCTATGATCGTTTGCCGTACATCGAATAAAAAACGTTCAGATACTTCGGCGCTTTGTACCGGTATACCGGCCATGGCAATGAGGTAAGGAAAACAATCATACCCACGACGCTTTTTAAATTCATCTCTGAACACGGGCGACCAGTTCTGGCTGCCGCACTCCCAACTGTCTACATGAAATAACTTCAACACTTCTTTCGCCAGCTCAGGCCCTGCCTGCCGTATGGCTTCACCAAACCATTTATCAAACTGCAATCTTACCGCAACCGGGTTAAACTTATCGCACTCCAGGCCTATACCTCCCCCACCGGTAGCATTGGTATGCCCTGTTGAAGTATGGCCAATGCGTATGATGGTCCAGTTACCTTCGGGCGCCTCCCAGGTAAGACGGCCATCGGCTGTCATTTTACCGGTAATATCAATAATGCGGTTCATCGGCACACACAACGAATCAGGCGTTTGCGATGCCAGCGTTCGTTCGCTAACGCGCCATACCGATCCGTTCTTTCCTTCGTACTGATGTATCACCGGTTCGCCCGATAATTCAATGCCTGAAATTTTGAGGGTTGGTTTCCATTTGGCGGCATCAAGATCTTCGGCACCAGGCTCAGATCCCTCTTTATTGTATATAAACCTGAAATAGCGTGCAGTGGTGGCCGGTATGGCATAAGTTACATCTTCATCATTGTCTTCCCAGCCATGCCTCGGTGGTTGCATACGCTCCACCACCCTGAATTGTTTTCCATCGTTGCTTACCTGCAATTGCAATCGTTTTGACTGGTAATTATTGCCGTTAGCGCGAATCAAAATAGAGCGACAGGTGAACGGTTTGTTATAATCGTACTGTATCCAGCAGGCGGTATCGCTTCTAAAACTTTGTTTGCTTTGCTTCAGGGCCAGAAACTGCGGCGCTTCGCCGGGTACGCTTGCAGTAACTTCAGGCATCAGTGCCGTGTCGGCAATGGCATTTTTAATGGTGGTTGGAAATGCCAGTACCGCTATATCCTTATAATATTTTTCTTTTGTTTCGGGTTGCGGCAATAACCCGTTGAATGTATTTTTTCCGGTGGTATAGGTTTTCGTCCATACAACCTTTTGCATCGACAATTCAGGCGTGATCCACGGGCCGCCTGCCAGGGCAAATCCATCACTTACGTGCATGGCCAGTTGCAGGTTAAGCCGCTTTGCTTCTTCCATGGCAAATTTTACCAGCTGCCACCAGGCGGGCGACAATTGTTCTGCCGGCGGGTTTATCAATGGCGGGTTGGCCTGCCCTTTTATAAACATCATATAAGCGCCGCCGATGCCTGCATCTTTCATCGCCTGCAGATCAGCAGCAATGCCTTCTTTTGATGCAGCGGCCTGCATCCAGTACCAGAACACCCATGGTTTGGCCTGCTGCGGCGGATGACGGAACAATTCATCTAATGAAGTACCGTTTTGCGCCTGCAGAAAACCAAACGAAATAAAACAAATGATTACTGTTCCCAGCCCTTTCTTCATAATATGTTTTATGTGAAATCTCAAAATCAAACACTTTCCTTCAGTTTCAACTCAATATTCGTAATAGCATCTGCTTCCTCTTCTACATCCTGCACGGGGTGCTTTCGCCAAAAGTTGGCTAAGATAGAACCTGAAATATTCATCCACGGACTAAACACAGCAGCAGGCAGCCCCAGTGTTCCCAGCTTTCCCATACCGGCTGCCAATCCCGATGCCATACCTGCATTTTGCAATCCCACTTCAAATGCAATGGTGCGCGATGAATTTTTATCTAACCTGAACAAACGGGCCAGCCAGTAACCAAAGAAATAACCCGCTGCATTGTGCAATACCGAACATAGAAACAATAACCAGCCGGTTTTTAATAAATTCTCATGTCCTGCCGCCGTTGTAACAGTTGTAAAATAAATAATACCGAACATTGAGCAATATGGCATCACATTATCGAGCCTGGGATATAACTGAGCCAACAGGTGGTATACAATGCCGGCTATTACGGCGCCCAACAAAAAACCAAATATTTCTATCGATTGCAACAGGTGCGCTGATGTAATATTTTCCGATAAAAAATTCCACCAGCCCAACGGCAATGCTGCCAGCCAAAAAACGGCAACTATAAATAACACAATTATTACCCGAATGCCTTTTGACGAAGCATTTTTTAAATAGTCGTGCAATAAGGCTGCGCCAATAGGCACTATTACGATCTTGATTATTTCCATCATCATATTTACCACATCAATCTTTATCAGCGTACCCGCCAGCAATTTCATGAGCAGCGGTGTAAAAAAAGGCGCCGCCATGGTAGCCATGGCAGTAACCACTACCGACAATATAAGATTTGCCCTTGCCAAATATACCATTACGTTAGACGCCAGGCCGCTCGAGGTAGAACCAATGAGTATAATTCCGGCCGCTATTTCGGGCTCAAAATGAAAAATACGTGTCAGCAACCATCCCATCAATGGCATTACGGAAAAATGGCATAATAAGCCGATCACCACGCCTTTGCCTGTTCGCCCCAGGCCCGAAAAATCGTTCAGCTTCATTTGTATGCCCATGCCAAACATAACCATCTGAATAATCACCAGCATTAACCATTTGTTCCGCAGCTCAACCGGGCCCCAGCTTTTAAATGCTTCGGGATACAGCATGCCTGCTACTACAGCAGCCATGATCCAAACAGTATACCGGTATCCCCGAAGAACATTTATAACACGCAGCCCTATAGCTAAACTCACCAAAGCAACTACTGCAGCCGACTTGTATAATAACGGTACCTGCAATAGGATGCCGGCTAAAAAAGCACCCATCGATGCAGCGCTTAGCATTAAGAACAATTGATATACTTTTTTCATATGGCTATTTTAAAAACCCGGACTTTCGGACTTATAATATAGAAGCAATGTGCTTTATAGCTATACCCGGACTTGCCAATATAGGAACCTTCTTATCTTCTGGCGAAAGATTATCGGCTACGCGTGCCATAGAGGCCTGCGCCAGCACAATCACATCCGATTTGGCCGATAACTCCTTTAAAGCCTTTGCCACCATGGCATCGTGGGTGGCGGCATCGCCGCTCATCAACGCCTCAAAAGCGCCTTCGCATAAAACAGCATTCAGTTCAATGGTTTTGCCTGCAGCCGCTGCCCTGCGTTTTACGAGATCACTGGTAGGTTGCAAGGTGGTAGGTAACGTAGCCACTACCCCAATTCTTTTACCTGTTTGCACCGCCATATCGGCCATCGGCTGATCAACCCGCAATACGGGCACTTTTGTTAAAAGAGCCGATGCTTCAACGGCTGCACCAATTGAAGAACAGGTTACCAGAATAAAATCAGCTCCGGCGTCTTCGGCAGAGCCAACATAGTTTACTACCCGCCTTGCCGTATTCGGCGTCATTTCGCCGCAGCTGATCACATTTTTGATCAAACTGTCGTCAACAATATTAAACACTTTTACCTGCGGTAAATATTCGTTGCATAATTGCTGAAATACGGTCACCAGCGTGGCTGATGTATGAATAAGTCCTAATGTTTTTTGCATATGTTATGTTGTTGCGTTTGTAGCCGTGCCACGGTTTGGAACCGTGGCACGGCTTTATTTATCTTCCGTTCATCAATATTTCGAAATAATCCTCGCTGCCTACCTGTCCGCCTTTAAAATTCACTTCAAGTCCATCTAACGGTGATCCGGGAGCGGTTGCCCTGCAAAGCGGAGCGCCCGGAATCAGGGCCGCGATCATTTGCACCGATTCAATGCCCATGACCCTGGCGGCATAGCTGCTGGTATCGCCTCCGGCAATTACAACGCGTTCAATAGCTGTTTGCGCAACCACCTGGCGGGCTATAAACCCTAATGCCTTGCCTAATTTATCGGCCGGCAAATAAGTTCGCTGTTTGTTTGCTGCACCCCCTGTATGAACAATTACATTTTTTCCAAGTTCCAACCATTCTGCGGCTTTCAGTATAGCCGACAAAATCACATGATTATCATTGTTGCAAACGGCCGCTGCATCGAGGCTCAATTCTTCAAAACCTTTTGCTTTGGCGTTTATGATCTGTGCGGCTGTAACCGGCGAGCAGCTTCCGCAAATCACCAGCATGGGTTCTGCCTTGCCGGGGTGCGGCCATTCTGTAACCGGCTGCAGGGTGTTTGAATGATTCCAGTATTTGCCCAGCGCCATTTCAATTCCCGATGACCCTACCGAAAACAGGGTTTTATCGCCGGCATAGTCATCTATTAATTCACCAATTGCTAATAGTTGTTCCTGGTATAAGGCATCAAATAAAATAATGTCCATGCCCTTCTTCACCAAAAGCTCTATTTCATTTTTGATCGTTTCTTTCGGGGCAGCTGTTTGTAAAATATCTATCAGGCCTGTTTTCTTTGCCGTTTGTTTTGCCAGATGCAACCGCAAATCACTTTCATCGGCAGGTGTAACGGGGTGATGGCTCATGGAAGGATGCCTGTCTAACCGGTAAATAGCGCCATTGCTGCCGATGCCCATGCGTGCAAACAAATTCCCGAACAAACAGTAACGTCCAAGAACTGGTGCGGCAACCAGCAACGGAGTAAATGTATTTTTAAAAACGGATGCTCCTGTATCAATAGCCTTTCCTATGCTTCCGGTAGCAGGTGACGAATCGAAAGTGGAGCAAACTTTATAATGCACGTGGCGGGTGCCGGTTTGTTTTAACTGTTCAAAAGCAGGTATTAAAGTGAGCTCCATTTGTCCGGGCGACATTGCCCTTGTGGTGCCTGCCACACCAAAGGCATTCAACCCCGGATATTTTTTTAACTGTTCGGCAGATGGCGGCTCAATAAACAAGGCAGTTGTTGCTCCTGCCCTGGTTAAAAACTCCAGCGCATCGGTTGAACCGGTGAAATCATCGCCGTAAAAGGCGAGTAATATTTTGTTGTTTTTTTGCATTTAGTTGAATACCTGCCCGTGGTTTCTGTTTCTGGTTTGTTGTTTGTGGTTTGTGGTTTGTGGTTCTTTTAAGGCTATCAGTCTCTGCGCTTTTATACCTCGTTGCCTTTATGCCTTGTTGCCTCGTTGCCTTTTTCTACTTACTAATTCCTGCTACCAAACTGTTTCACCGACCGGGCAAATTCGGCATATTGAGCAGCGGCCTGTTCAATACTTAATCCGTCAACTGCGGCCTGCCATGCCTGTTGTAATGCTATAACACCGGCTGCTGCACCCATGGGATGCGCCATGATACCGCCCCCGGCCATGTATAACAGGTCAACGGTTTGGGTACGGCGGTATGTTTCAGGCGCCTGTCCGCCCCACTGACCAGATGAAACTACCGGCAACACTGTTTTATGATCATACATGGGTTGCAAGCAGGCATTGATAGAAGCCACCACCGAATCATCGCTTTCCCAGAATTTATTTTGAATACCATTTACATGCAACTGATCTACACCTGCCAGCCTCCATAACTTTTGATACGCTTTGAAATCGATACCCAGCAAAGGATGCCGGGTTAACATACCCCAGCCATTGCGGTGGGCGTGAATGGCCAGCAGCCGCTGATCGCATATTTTTTTCACGGCACTGAGGCCAACGCTGTTAATGCTGATCATGGCGCAGGTGCCGCCGCTACAAACGATTTTTTCGTACCGCTGTAACATGTCGTCAATGTCGCCGCTGATGTTAAATGCATACATCACTTTTTTACCCGTTGCATCAGCATGTTTATTGATCACCTGCATAACGGCATCTACCCGGTCGTTGAACAATGAATTGGCCGATGACGACAACAGCTCATCATCTTTTATAAAATCAATACCTGCGCCAACCAAAGTAGTTACCATATCGGCCGTTTGCTGCGGGGTTAAACCAATACTCGGTTTAATAATAGTGCCAATCAGGGGCCTTTTTTGCACATTGGTCAGCGTGCGGCATCCGTCGATGCCAAAGGCAGGCCCTTTATAATGTTGTGCATACGATGCCGGCAGTTCAATATCCATGAGCTTTAAACCGGTAAATTGTCGCAGCTCGTATAAATTGCCCTGCAGGGTTGAAACCAATACCGGCAAATTATATCCGAAATTCTCCATGCTCCAGGAAACTTTCAGCAGGGCCCTGTTGTATGTACCCGAAGCACTTGTTACACCCGGTAATGCAGGTGTAGTTACGGTTTCAAGCAGTGTCACCTCCTCTACCCTTGCCGCAAAGCGTTGTTTCAGTTCCTCGGTTTCACCGGGCACGGCTATAAACGTTCCCGACGATTGTTCACCCGCCAGTACCGCAGCAGCAGTTTCTACTGCTAAGGGGGTTTCGATGTAATAAGTGGCAGTTATTCGTTCCATTATAAGTTCTATGTTCTTAGTTCTCTTTTAGCTCTTAGCTTTATATTTAATTACATACTCTTTCCCAGCCTCAACCGTTACTTCATACACGCTATTTCCTTTATCTGTTATCACAGCCTCTTTACACACGGGCTTCGACTGGCTTTTGATCCGTAGCGTTCCCGTGCCTTCGCCTGCTTTTATTTTTATTTGTGTAACGCTGCAGTACAAACTGATATCGCCATGGGGCGTAGGCACTTTTCCTTCCATCCATTGCAACCCGCCCAACACAGGTTCTGCTACCCAGGTGGCATAAGCCGGTGAAGTGGGTTGTATGCCAAGATAATATTTTCCCAGCAGGTAAATCGGACTGGCGCCCCAGGCATGGCACAAACTTTTGCCAAACGGGCGGCCATACATGGAATAATGATCTGCACCCTGTTTCGTGGGATTGTATTCTTCCCAGAAAGAAGTAGCGCCGGCCTGCAACATGCCGCCCCAGTAATTTTTCATTTCATTGAGCACATATTTTTGCTCGCCCATGGCGCACAATGCTTCCAGCTCATAAAAACGCATATACGGCGTTGTGATCTTTTGAATAGAATCGTTCAGCAATACATGTTGCTTTACAGCCTGCTTTTGTTCATTGTTGAAATAATTAAAAAAGATGGCAAACATATTGGCATAGCGGGTAACATTATCAGTGGGCTGTCCGTTTACGCGGCTGTGCACAAGGGCGTGTTTAGCATCGCTCCAGTAAATGGAAAACAGTTTTGTTTTCAGGTCGGCAGCCAGTTGTTTGTATTGCTCTGCATTTTTGCCATCGTTCACCATATTGGCGCAAAGCGCCATGGTTTCGAGACTGCGGCAAAACAGCAACTGTTCAAAGCTCACTTCGCCTTTTTTACTGAGGCCATTGGCCCAGTCGATGAATATCCAGTCGCCGCTCAATCCCTGCAGCATGCCATCTTTATTACGGCGCTGCAAACAAAAATCCATCAGCGATTTCATACGCGGATAAAACTGCTGTACGAAGGTTTTATCGCCCGTGTATAAATAATAATCGTAAATACCCAGGAACCAGTAAAAGGTGTAATCCATGATGGTGTTCACATGACTGGTCACGGGGTCTTTACCACGCAGGGCAATCAGGGTGCGCGATACAGTTGGTTCATCAAAGAACAAATAATAGTTCATCAGGTAACTCTGGTACGCATCGCCGCTCCATATCCAGCGATCGCGTTTAATACCATCGATAAAAAACTCGCGGGTATTTAAGTGCAGGGTATACGCCGCTACATCCCATATTTTATTGACAGATTCATCTGAACAACGGAATGCTCCCCGTTTTTCAACAGGCGCATATTCATACAGCATCGATACCGAATCAACCGTAACCGCATTTTCATATTGTATATTCACAAAGCGAAATGCTTTCGATAGCGGCAAAACAGAATCTGCTTTTTGGGTTTGGTTTACATCGATCCTGTCGAGCAATTCGCAGGTTGTTGTGGCCAGCGCTTCTTCTTTCGACTCGCCATAATACAACGATACTTTGCCTTTGCCATTCAAGCCATGCAACCTGATATACCCGAATGTTTCTTTGCCAAAATCAACCAGCAACGATCCGTTGTTCTTAATTACTGAAACCGGCGACTGCACTTTTGTAGGCAGTTTAAAGGCCGAAGGCCGCTGGTTGGGGTCGTTGAAATTCCAGCCTGCAGCATGCAGCCATACGGTAGCCGACTGATCAGATGCCTTACCGGTTTCATCGATCCATTCCTTGTCTTCGTATGTTGTTAACCACGATGCATCCGATACAATGGTGTTACCTTTTACAAAAATGGCCGGCACCTTATCGCGATTGAAAACTTTTATATTGATGCGATGCTTTCCTGCAGGCACTGTAATTTGTTGCGGCGTACCTTCAAAACCTTTGCCATCGAGCTTTACGGCATAATCGCCTTCTACCGCTATTTGTACCTGTTCGGGTTCGGTCAGCTCAACGTCTTTATGAAAATCCATCAGCACATAATGGTTGTCGAGCTTCCAGAAAGGAGGAAAAAAACTTCCGCGTTCGGTACGGCGGTTCTGCATGTTATTGGCCAGCCAGATCTCAAAGTCGCCGGGATACCAGATCCAGGTGGCCTGCGCCATCACCTGGTTACCTGCGGCAAAAAACAACAGCGAAAAAAAACATATCCGTTGCAATATGGCATTTCTGCAATTCATCAGTACAATTTTTATAGTGAATGGTCAATCGTGAATGGTCAATACTTCTTCATTTTTCATTTCTCATTTCTTATTTTTAATTTCCCTGTACTCCGCTTCGAGCCCCGCCGCCTGCTTAATACTATCCGCTACCATGGGGCCATTGTTCTCCCAGGTATTGCCGGGGCCGTTGGCATTCTTTAAAAACTTTTCTGCTTCGCACCAGTTGTCTTTTACCGTTATATATGAAGAGCCTTCATCGAGGTACATATAAAACCAATGTTCTGGGTCATGTGCATATGGCGCCTTGTTTATTGTATGCACGCAGTTTTCACTGATCACCGAACCGGGCTGTGCCGATAAAGTATAGATCCCCGCCACATCATACATATGCTTTGCATAATGATGCACCAGGTTGGCATGAATGCGGTTATTGCGCATGGCATTGATGGTTTTCGTCCAGCCCCATCCCACGCAAATACCAGAATAAGCAACATCACTCACTTCATTATGATCGATGTTAATCCCCTGTACATAACCGGCGCTGATGCCAACACAGCCCCAGTCTTCATTGGCGCAATTAGTAATGAAATTATTGTTGATGGAAAGGTTGCGACACAATTCTCTTTCATCGGCCGGGTTATACGGCAAATGCGTTTCAAAACCGGGATCTGAAAATATACCGGCCTGTATAGCGGTTCCGCCAATGTCGCTGAAAGCGCATCCAACTATTGTATCGTTGTGAGTTCCTTTTATATAATCAAGACCGGTTGCCGCCATATGGTTAAACCGGCAACGTTCAAAACCGGTGTTGTGAACAAACTGCAATGTAACAGCAGCAGGCTGGCGACCGATCCATGCCTGGTTTTCGAGTCCTTTTTTATCGGGCGTACCCGGTATCTTCAGTTTATAGGCATCCAGTAAATACATACCGGCCTGCAGGGGCACATGGCCTGCCTGCGATGGACGCATAAAGGAAGTATAACTAAAATTGATGCCTTTGAAATATACATGGCTCACCGGTCTGTCGATGGTCCCTTCTACCTGTACCAATTGCTCCATTACCGGAACCACGGCATTCGCCATTTGCATATGCTCGTTATTACGCGGCCAGTAAATAATACGCTGTTGTTGCCTGTCGAGGTACCACTCACCGGGCTGATCGAGAAACTGAATGGCATTGGTTACATAAAAAGCCGAATTGCCGGTTTTTTTCGAGATCCAGGGCGCGGGCCAGGGATGTTCACTCTGAATGTGGCTTTCGGGTTGATGAAAACTGAGCAGCGCACTGTCACCCTGTACCCTAACCGATTTAATGCGCAACACGGCAATGGCCCACCACTGGTGAATGACCATTTCGGGCAATGAATTTTTATCCCAGCCCGATATGGCCGGTTTGGGTATCCAACATTGCTCAGTTTGATGATTCCACGACAAAATGCGGTTCATGCTATCGGTATTGCGGTCGCGGGCGCGAATGGCTTTTTGTTCGTTTACCCATAGTTGTCTGAATTCAGGCAAACGGCCGGCGATTGCAGGCGCCGGGGCAATCCATACATTTCCCTGAGCAGCGGCCGGTAGTCCGGGTATTTTCTCTGTGGCCCTGCGCCAGCCTGTTACCGCCGCACCTCCGCTGAATACCGGTTGGGCGCCGGGCGCCGCTTCGATAATAGTAGCACTTGCAGGCGTACCCGAATCTTCGGGCCGCACAAACAAGGGTTCACAAAAAGTATACGTGCCGTTTTGAATAATGATATGAATGCCATTTGCAATAGCAGGATCGTTTAACCGGCGCATTTCCCTTGCCTTGCGCAAGGCCATAGCTACTGAGGCCATTGGTTTTTCTTTTGTGCCGGGATTGGTATCGGAACCGTTGGGGGCTACCCAAATATCGGCAGCCTGCACCGTCACCGCACAAAGGCTCGTAAGAAGTATTATCGTGGTTATGTATCTAAAAAGCGTTTTCATTGGCTTGTTCCATTCATATTTATCGTTGTTCCATGCCTAACGGCACGTTGTTTAACATCATGATCATCTTCTACCAACATTAAGTCCCTAATGGGACTGCTGAAATATTGATTTCATGTATGCTGTATTGGCGCCAAAATTCTTTTTCACATTGCGCGGGTCGGTGGCATCTCTCGACCGTTCGATCACCAACCAGCCACTCCATCCCAACTTATTTAAGGTTAGCTTTACCCGGTTCATATTTATCTGCGGATCGTTTTGCAGCCATACGCTGTCTTTATTGGTGCAATGGATCTGGCAGATGCGATGCTTTCCTAAAATGGCCAGCTCCTTATACAAATCCCTGCCGCCCTGTAACGGATTGGCAAAATTGAAATAAATCTGAATGGCCGGTGATCCAATATCCTTTAGCAACTTTACTTCTTCGGTAGCACTCAAAGCAGTTTCAATGCCAATGATCACACCCGCCTCCTCAGCCATTTTGCCAACTTCTTTTAACCGTGAAACCACAGCAGGCCGCAGTTCAGGATATTTAACCAGATCGCCTTTAATTCCCAGCGGCAGAAAAGCGATCTTTACATTCATTTGTTTCATGGTGTTGATGCAATCCTGCACTGCTTTAACTGCGGTGGGCCTTTCGGGAAATGACTGCGCATAAAAACCGGTCATGGCCAGCGAAGGGATTTCAAGGTCCAGTTCTTTTGCTTTATTTAAAAACTGTGCGCGTGTTGAATCATTGGCCAATTGGTTATCGAAGGTTTCACGATCACCCAAACCACCCATATCTACTTCTACCCCATCGGCGCCGATGTCTTTCGTTAACTGAAATGCTCCCAGCTTTTGCCGTTTCAATATCATCAGGTCTACAACGGCAATTTTGTAGCGTTGCGGTGTATTGTTGGTTTGTTGGGCTGTGGCTACGCAACCGGTGCACATGGTGATCAACAAACAGATCGTAATTATTTTATTTATCATATCGTGAATCGTGAATGGTCAATGGTGAATGGTGAATAACTTTTGTAATTGCTCATAACCATGTATAGCATTGGCCGGCAGCTTCTCTCCATGTTCTCCAAATACATACAGGGCCGTTTCGGGCTCAATGGTTACCTTGCTTTCATCGATCTTTCCTTCCTTATTTTTTATTTTATTTATATCCAGATGAAAATGCTTTGCAACGAAATCGTATAATGCAATGCGTTTGTTAATGCCATAATCATGTGCTTCCTGCGGCAGGTGCACATTTTCAACCAATGCCTGTTTTCCGTAATAGCCGTACATTTTTTGCAGATACGGATATTCCAGTTCAGGAACATTGGCCGTCCAGTCTTTGCCATCTGAAATAATAAGCTGCGGACGTGGAGCAGCCATAGCGGCTATTTCAGCATTATTGGTACCACCCACGCAAAAATGCACCGGCATACCGCTTTCGCAGGGGCAGCCGCCGCTGTGATAGCACGATAATGAAACTACCGGCGCCGCTAATTTTATACGATCATCGAGCGCCGATACCAGCATGGTATGATTGCCGCCGCCCGATCCACCGCTGATGGCTACGCGACTACTATCTGTTTCTTTCAGCGATAATAAATAGTCAAGTATGCGAAAAGGAGTGACCGTTTGAACCGTCATGGCCAAACTGCGGCGATGGTCTTCGAATTTAAACTGTAACATCGATTCGCCCCAGGCAAACAGATCGTAGCTGATAGCCATGCATCCAAGCCGGGCCAATGTGGCGCAGCGGTACTGGCAATCATCGCGGTACCGGTGTTTATCCCAATGTCCATCAGGACATAACACCACCGGTATCTTTCCTTTTACCTTTGCAGGCTTGTATAATGAACCTGCTATATACACCCCCGGCAATACTTCAAAGGCTATATTTTCAACTGTATATCCATCCATTTTTCTGATGGCTGTAACAATGGGTTTTGAGGCAGGTGCTGCAGGTATGGGTGATAATTTAAGCGCCTGCATCATACAGGTACGCAATTCACTTTTGCGTTTTTCCCAGGTGGCTGCATCATGGTACAACGAAGAAAAATATTCCAGTTGCGCTTTTCCTTCTGCTACTGTTTTAAGATGGTATTGAAAAGGACTTATCTTATATCTCTTTTCACCGGTTTTGCTGAACGACAGGTCCTGCGACGCCAATACATTCTCCAATGTTTTCTCTACATCGGTCCTGAACCGCCAGCGGGCATAGGTAACCCAATGGTCGCGCACCAGCGTATCGTTGTACCGGATGGCAATGCCGTACTGTTGCTGAATTTCCGTCAACACCTGCTTCAGCGGCTCACGGTACAAATCATCATACGTTTGGGCTATGCCACACAGTGAACACAAAACACAATAGAATATATAGAATATTTTTTTTGACATATTGGGATACTGTTCTTATTATCATTTCTTTTTTGAGGTCCTTCGACCCGCCAGTGGTCGGGCAGGCTACGCTCAGGACTCAGGAGCAGCTCCTTCGACTACGCTCAGGAGGGGCTGCAACTTCCGCTCATTCCTCCTCGCCTCCCTCCACCCGGTATACAACAGATTTTTATCGAGCACCGGTTTTGGAAAGAACAAACTGGCCACATATCCTACACCAATTACTACCAGGTGGCTATATACGCCGAGCATAAGTTTATGCTGACTGAAATTATAGTTGCCAAAGTCGAGTAATAAATGTTTTTCGGTACCTGTACCAATTTTGGTAGAAGTGAGAAAAGCCCATGCCGTGAAAATAATACAGGCAATAATGCCAATGTTGATCCCCTGCCTGTTGGCACGGGCGCTGAAGATGCCCAGCAAAAAAATACCAACAATACCGCCCGAAAAAATAGCGTATAAGGTAAACACAATGCCCAGCACGCCTTCGCTGCCGGCCTTAATATATAAGCAACCAATGCCAATAGCAATGAGGCCCGATAGCACAACCGTCCATTTACCGGCTCTTAAATATTCACTGTCTGACCGGTTGCGCCGCATCTTTTTATAATAGTCTTCCACGCCAACGGCCGCAAGGCTGTTCAGGTCGGCACTTAAACTACAAATAGCTGCAGAGATCATGGCCGACAAAATCAAACCGGTTAGGCCTATGGGTAAGCGGGTGGTAATAAAATATGGAAATACTTTTTCAGACCGAAGACCGGCAGGTAAACTATGTTGCTGATAAAAGGCAAACAGCGCCGTACCAATGAACATAAAAAGCATCCATACCGGCACGGTAAGTAATATACCGAGCAAAGAAGCGCGAATAGCCGCCTTATCGGTTTTAGCTGTAAGGTAGCGCTGCACTACCGTTTGATCGGTGCCATATTTTTGAATAGCATAAAATACGCCGTTAATGGCCATAACAATGAATGTAAGCTGTGCAAAATCCATATTATAAGGACCAAACCCGGTGCGGCCATGGTCTTTTGCTATTTGCCACACAGCGGCAGGACCGCCATCGGTTGAAAACAAAATCACGCTGAGGCAAATGATGCCGCTGGCAAACAACATGAAACCCTGAAATACATCGAGCCAGATCACCGCTTCGATGCCGCCCATTAAATTCACGGCAATAATGATCAACCCGATTATCACGATCATGATGGTGGTATTGCCACCGATCATATTATCGAGCGCCAGGGCCAGCAAAAACAGCACGGTGCCCATAGAAGAAAACTGTCTTAACACAAATGCCAGCGAACTGTAATACCGCGCAAATACACCAAACCGTTTTTCAAAATATTCATACGTGCTTAACCCAATCACTTTACGGTACAGTGGCACAATAAACCAGATAGTGCCCAGCAATATCACCGGCACCATCAATCCCTGCACCAGCAATATCCAGTTACCCGAAAACCCCTCGCCGGGATATGCCAGAAAAGTTACATTGCTGATAAGCGTAGCCAGCAATGATATGCCAATGGCCCAGGCCGGCACTCTTCCCTGCGCCAGAAAATACGAACGAAGAGAATTCTGGCGTTTGGCAAATCGAAAACCCATATATAAGGTCGCCACCAGAAAAATGGCAATGATCACATAATCGAACAAATGCAGGGATGGTTTAAACATATGGCGAACTATAATTTGAACAATCTGTTAGAAAGAATTCCTTTGATCAGAAGCTCCAAAGCTCAGGCGGCCATTGATAACTGCCTGGCTTAACCGTTACAAATAACTCAGGGTCGCTGCTTTGCATGCGCACTACACCGGGGGCCATTTCTTCAACCGGGAAAAAACGGGTCAATCCGCCGTTCTTTATCACCGACCAGGCTGTAGCTCCTCCCTCGATAACCAACTCCTGTATCATGCTGCGCTGCAACACTTCGTGTACCAGCCCCGCCATTTTTTCACGAAGCACATTCGCACCAACCGGGCTACTTTTACTGGTTTCGGGATGAATGGCCACAATGGCCTTTCCATGCTTTTTAACCAGCGCTACCACTTCATTGGCCCATTTTACAAAATTGTATTGCCCGGTATAAACCGACCTGATAATTTCCTCAGGCATGTACGAAACGGGACCGTTCTTTGAATAAATATCCTGTATGGCATTGCGGCTGTGGGCAAACGTGGTACCACAAACGTACAGTGTTGGGGCACCAGCCGTGTCACGGTTTTGAACCGTGGCACGGCTATCAAAGCCCTCCATATTTTTCAGTATCGCATTAAAAAAACCCGATGCGCCTGCCGCCAGCGTTTTATCATTGAGACAGGAAGCCCATGCTGAGAGATCTTCATTTTTGGTAGCCTCTCCCACTATAATGCCCTCATGCGGCAATGCATCGTGCAATTTCTTTATCTGCAACGGACGTCCTTTGCTTCGCAACATATCTTCAATGCCCGAACTGGTTATGGCATATTCAGGGTCGTGCGAAAAACTGGTTTCATGAACAGGTTGCCCGTGTATAAAATACCGGCCATTTTCGATGGTCCTTCCCAAAGCCGGATTGGCCGGCACCAACACCACTCTATCGCAACCGGTAACCGGCAGCTGGGCAGCAATTTCAGCGAGCACATGCCCGCGTAATACCGAATCAGTTTTTTTGAAAAGCACCTGCGGATGCAATGCCAGCAATGCTTCAGTATGCTTTTTCATTTCCTGCACAGCGTCTTTCTCGGGTAGCGAACGCGTATCGGTGGCTATCACCAGCAGGTCGGTTTGAATTGAACTATTCACTTCGGTGGCCAGTTCAACAGACATGTGATAGCGCAACCCAATGCCCGCTAATTCTGCCGCCCCTGTAAAGTCGTCTGCTATCACAGCTATCATTATACTCAGTTTTTTTGTTTGATCTTATTTTTGCTTAACTGCACGGCCGCCTCTATGGCCAGCAACATGGCATCGGCGCTGGCAATGCCTTTACCGGCAATTTCAAAGGCCGTTCCATGGTCAACCGACGTACGAATGATCGGCAGGCCCATAGTAATATTCACGCCTTTCACACTATCCATTTGTTTTTTGGCAGCGTTCCAGCTAAAGCCTGTTAATTTAAAAGGGATATGTCCCTGATCGTGGTACATAGCCACCACACCGCCATAATAACCGGTAGCAGCTTTTGAAAACAGCGTATCGGCCGGCACCGGTCCTTCTACATCATAACCTAAGGCCCGTGCAGCTTCTACCGCCGGACGAATCTCTTCATCATCTTCTGTTCCGAATAAACCCGAATCGCCTGCATGCGGATTTAATCCCGCCACACCGATCTTTACATTTTTTTCGCCTAACTGCAGCAACCCGTTATGCAATAATTCAACTACCTGTATGATCCTTTCTTTTTTTACCAGGTCGCAGGCCTGCCGCAACGATACATGCGTAGATACATGTATCACGCGCATATTTTCTTCAACCAGCAACATGGCGTATTTGCTGGTACCGGTGTAATGCGCATATATTTCCGTATGTCCGGCAAAGTGATGACCAGCCTCATTGATCGACTTCTTATTGATAGGCCCGGTTACCGTAGCATCAATATCACCGGCCAGGGCCAGGTCAATAACTTTTTTTACCGCTTCAAAAGATGCATTGCCCGCCATGGCGTTTATTTCACCAAGCTGCAATTTGTGCATATCAACATTCTTTAAATCCAGCACATCAACAGTGCCGGGTTTAAAACCAGCTTCATGCACAGTTGCCACCGTATTCACCACAGCCGGCAGTTGCAGTCGTTGAATGATATCGCGAAACACACCGGCATCGCCCACCAGCAGCGGACGGCAAACGGCATGAACCCTTTCGCTCAATAATGCTTTAATAGCTATCTCCGGCCCTATGCTCGCCGGATCGCCCATGGTAATGCCTATAACAGTTTTTTGCATGATTTAATTATTTTTTGTTCTTCTTCTTCTGATAACATTTGTAATGGCGGCATCATGTACGTGTTGCATAAGCCCACATTTTTCATCAACACTTTTAATGCCCACAACGATTCGCCTAATAATCGATTTGCCTGGTACAGATTACCGAGCATATCGGATTGCCTTTGCAGTTCAAATGCTTTATCCCGGTTATTTTGTTGCGCTGCTATGTATAACTGATCATATAAGCCAGGAATAAAGTTGCCGGTGCTGGGAATAATACCATCGCCACCGTTCAGCAGCGTATTTGCCGACTGCGCCGCCCATCCGGCAAAATAGCTGAAGTCACTGCGCCCCGACCAAAGCTCCAATGCCGTTTTCAACCGCTCTTCATTGCGTTCCGAATCTTTAAGCCCTACGATATTCGGATGATGACTTACTACCTCAATTACTTCGAGCGGAACCGAAATATGCGTAGTAGCGGGAATATTATAGATCATTAACGGGCCCGGTATACTATTGGCCAGCCCTTCAAAATAAGTTTTCATCTGATCGGCCGACAGCGGATAATAACACGGAACCGTTGCCACTACTACATCGGCGCCTGCCTCAAAACACTGGTGGGCAAATTCAACCGATTCTTCAAGGCAATTGGATGAAATGCCTGCATATAACATTTCATTATTGCTCTTTACTTTTGCAGCCGCCTGCAGGTAATCATATTTAACGCTATAAGGCAGCGAAGCTGCTTCGCCCGTTGTACCCAGAATAAATGGCGTTACATGATGGCTGCTGAAGTTCGACAGCATTTTTTCAACGGCGCCAACATCTAACCGGTACTCACTGGTAAGCGGTGTTACCGCCGGCACCACAACGCCTTTATATTTTTTGTTTATCATTGGCTTAATAAGCTGCATTATAAATAGCAATAGCATCTGCTTCGGTAACAGGCCGTGGATTGTTTTTTAATAACCGCGTAATTTTCATGGCATCTGCGGCCATTTGCGGTATCGCTTCCCGTGGAATGCCTACTTCGCTTAACCGTGCGGGCACACCGCATTCACTGATCAGCGATCGTATTTTATCAATACCACGCAAAGCAGTTTTCATATCATCGTTCTCCCGGCTGCAACCGAGCGCCATGGCTACTTCTGCATATTTTTTGGGCGCCGCCACGCAATTAAATTCCATCACGTACGGCAGCAGCAGCGCATTCGACAAGCCATGCGCGAGGTGAAAGGTGCTGCCCAGCGGGTACGACAAAGCATGTACACCGGCTGTATTTACAGGGCCCAAACAAAAACCACCGAGCAAACTGCCCATGGCTACCTGCGAACGGGCCTCTTCGTCGTTACCATTTTTCACTGCCTGCACCAGGTTTGCCGCAATCAGCCGCATACCTTCGTAGGCATACACATCAATAAAAGGCTGCGCAAACAGGTTGGTATAGGCTTCGAGGCAATGCGTCAACGCATCCAAACCAGTAGCAGCAGTTATGGCAGGCGGTACGCTGATGGTCAATAACGGATCAACATACACGATATCAGGGACCAGGAACGGACTTATTATACCTTTCTTTTGATTATCTGTTTCATCAACCAGAATGGCATTGGGCGAAACCTCACTGCCTGTGCCGGAAGTGGCCGGTACGCAAATGAGTTTTTTTGAACGCTTTTTTAAAAGTCCTATGCCGGTTATATCTTTTAACTGTTGTTCATTATCAAGCAGCGCAGCGATCAGCTTTGCCACATCCAGCACACTGCCCCCTCCTATACCTGCCACCACATCGGGATTAAATTCGTTAGCCTCCTGCATCAATTGCTCAACATCGGCAAATGAAGGCTCCTGCATAATATTTACATCGATGCGCACCAGTATATTGGCCGCTTTCAGTTTTGTAATTAAACCGTTCAACCGGTCGAGCAAAGGTGATATGGTCACTATCAATATCCTTTCGGCTGATAATGCTGTTATTTCATCGCACAATTGATCCAGGGTGCCATTTCCAAACACCAGCTTACCGGGAAAATGAATCTTTAATGGCTGCATTATTAAAAATTTGTTTGCTTATGTTCTTCACCACATAGGGCTTTTCTATGTGTGCCTATTGCTTCACAGGCCACACTCCATCAACTATCTGCACTTCTTTCAACTTCGACGGATCTACCTTCACATACTTAATTCGCTCTCTTCGCCAGGTATATACAATATGCACCATACCATCGGATGATTGTATCACCGAAGGATACGAATACTGACTTACCGGCGAATCTTCGAGCACCAGTACCGCATGCCATTGTTTGCCGTCCTGCGACACAGCTACATTCAGCGGCGTGCGGGCGCCTTTGCTTAAACCGGGCGGCGTTTTTACATGATTATATACCAGCAACTGGCGGCCATCGTGCAATGTGACAGCATCGGTTCCCGAATTATTGTTCGGCATACCGGTTGCCGCCATCGGCGACCAGGTTTTACCGTTATCGGCAGACCATGATGTTGCCAGGTCGCCGCTTTTACTACGGCAAAGGATCTGCAACTTTCCGTCTTTATATTGCAACACAGAAGGCTGAATGGCATTGATCTTTTTATCATCGGCCACCGGCCCCACCATCTTCCAGGTTTTTCCAAAATCGGGCGTTACTTCAAAGTGTATCTTCCATCCGCCTTCTTCGGTGCTTGAAGGACATATCAGTTCTCCGTTCGATAATAGTACCGGTTTGTTTTTCACAGGCCCTAAAAATCCATCGGGCAGCGCCTGTGGCTTGCTCCAGGTTACGCCATGATCATTCGAAGTGATCAGCCAACCCTTCCAACCCGATACTTTGGGGCCCACTTTATAAAACAACAGCAGCGGTCCGCTGGGTACCTGGTACAATACAGGATTCCAGCAGGCATAGCGCAAGGTGTCATTGATGATACCATTAGCCACTTCTACCGGAGCCGTCCATACGTCGTTTACCTGCCGGCTTACCCAAATGCCCACATCGGGGTTTCTTTCTTTGGTGCCGCCAAACCAGGCAGTCACCAGTCCCTTGGGTGTTTCGGCAATAGTAGCTGCATGACTTTCGGGAAAGGAAGTTTTATTGAAGATGAATTCGTCTTTTACGATGCCGTTCTTAAATGCATAGGTGGCCACAAAGGCATAAGTACCGGAACCTACTTCCAGCACCACTTTCTTTCCTTCAACCCGTAAAAACCGTACACCTTCCACGGCAGTTACCGGCTTACCACTTTCCACAATATCTTTTACAGATGCAGCCGGTATATACAGTATCGCTTTTGTATTGGCAGGAATGGTAACGTTCCAGATAAAGCGGTCTGTTTCGCTTTTCCATGCACTCTTTATTAAACCATGCACACTTTGGTAAGATGCATTCACGAAAGTCAGTCCGTCGACCGGCGTGGGTTGCATAATGATCTTTTTGAAACCGGTTTGCAGGTTGTCGGTTTTTATACCGGCCATATTTTCATACAGCCATGCAAGCAGATCGCCCAGCAACATCACATGGTTTTGCGAATTCATTTGCGGATTGGCCGTATTGCCGTTCCATAATTCCCAGATGGTAGTAGCGCCGTGTTTTACCATATAGCCCCACGACGGATAGGTAGTATCGGCCGCCAGCGTATAAGCGATATCGGGATGCTGATAATTGCTTAAAGAACGCATCAGCCATTGCACACCAATTAAACCGGTGCTAACATGACCATGATTCTCGTTCCAAACAGTATGCGCAATATTGTTGAATACGGCTTCCTTTACACTATCAGGCGCCATATTGAAATACAGCGGCAATAAGTTAGCGGTAACGGTATTATTGCCGTAGCACTTCTTTAGTTTGTTGAAGAACTTTTTATTGAATGCCTGTTGAATATTTTTATTCAGACCCGCAAATGATCTTTCATCGGCCGGCTTGTTCAATATCCCTGCAAAACGCTGCATGTACCACAGCATGCGATAATAATAAGCGGTAGCTATCAAAGTGCCATCGGTTATGCGGGCGCTGTCTTTTGCATGGATCAGCTCAGGCGATTCGGGCGGCACGCACCAGTCGCCATATTTATCTTTGGTTACAATAAAACCGGTCATGTATTTATTCTGCATGTATGCCAGCCATTTCTTCATAGAGGCATAATGCTTTTCAATAACCCGTTTATCGCCATATTGGTTATACAACATGTCGGCCACCGTGATATACGTAGCCGGCCAGGTAACGTTATCGCTGTAATAATTCCAGAAGGCCGGGGCCACATCGGGTATAGCCCCTGCACCGGTTTGAGCTTCCTCAATATCCTGCAACCATTTTGCATATAGGTTACCATTGCCAAACAAAAAGCTTTCACCCAGCGAACCAATGGCGCGATCGCCCAGCCAGGGCATGCGTTCATTGCGTTGCGGACAATCGAGCGGCATGCCTTTGTAGTTGCCGCTGATACCCCACCACGCATTTTTATAAATATGGTTGATTATTTCATTGCTGGTTTCAAAACTGCCCGTTGTTTGAATGGCATCGTAAATCACCTGCCCTTCAAAATCATTCATTGTGGGCGTGCCGGGATAACCGGTGATCTCTGCATACCTGAAACCATGATATACAAAAGCCGGATGCCATGTTTCTTCACCACCGCCTTTGGCGGTATATATATCCGTTACTCTGGCATCACGCAAATTGGCGGTATATAATTCGCCGTTGGGTTGCAGGCTTTCGGCAAAACGCAGTTTCACCTGTTCGCCCTTGTTTGCCTTTAGCTTCATTTGCAACCAACCCACCATATTCTGGCCCATATCCATAATGAACACGCCCGGTTTTACCTGGTTGATGGCAACGGGTTTTACCGTTTGCATTATTTTAACGGGTTCATTCATTTGAGCGGTTAAACGACCGCCCGGCGCTTGCACACGTTGTGATGGTTGCCAATTGTTATCGTTAAAAGCATTGTTGTTCCATCCGGGCATTTCTTTGGTGGCATCGTACTCTTCGCCATCGTATTCGTTATTGGTACGAATGGGGCCATCAGTTGTCATCTTCCATGACGCGTCTGTTACGATCGTTTTCTTTGTTCCATTCGTGTATTCAATTTCGAGCTGCAGCAACATTTTTGGAAAGCCAAAGGTTTTGATCTTTTTTGGCTTGTAGTTCTGTCGCATGGTAAAAAAGCGGCCGTTGCCCAATACGGTGGCAATAACATTGTCGCCTTTTTGCAGTCTGGCAGTTACATCATACGTATTGTACAAAACTGATCTTGTATAATCGGTAGCAGCAGGCGCCAGCACCTGGTCGCCAATACGTTCGCCATTTACATACAATTCATATAAGCCCAAACCGGCAATATATACGGTAGCTTTTTTTACAGCCGCCGGCGCATTAAATGATTTCCTGAAATAACGGGCAGATAACCGCGAAAACTGGGTTAAGCTGTCCCACGGCATGGCCTTATCAAGACCGATCCATTGTGCCTGCCAGTCTGTGGGCGACAACAAGCCCATGCTGAAGTGCGCCATTTCGCTCCAATTGCTTTCTCCTTTGTTCGTAAACAGTTTTACTTTCCAGTAACAGGCCGTTCGACTGGTGAGCGGTTTTCCTTTATATACAACATGAATAGATTGATCAGATACAACTTTCCCCGAATTCCAGAGATCGGCTTCATTGCCTGCCAGTTTTTCGGGCGACGAAGCTACCAGCACCTGGTAAGCGGTTTGCTGAATACCACGTACCGCGCCGTTCACCTGCCAGCTTAGCCGGGGCTGCACTACATCAATGCCTGCGGGATTGTTCAGCATTTCGCAACGAAGCTGCTGAACGGTGATCTGTGCATGGGCAGTTGCCGTAATTGCCAGCAACAGCATAATGAAAAATACAGGTCGATATTTTATCGTAAAACGCATTAGTTACTTTTTTTGTTCAGCGCTATCTCTTTGATGCCCCTACCCGAAAAATCAAAAAACAACGTTATCTCTTTTGCATACATCGGGTCTTTGCTGTAATCATAATACATATGTCTTTGCCCCATAGGTCCCATCTTTTCGGGCTTTTGTCCCTTTGTGCCGATAGGCGCGATGCCTTGCATAAAGGAAATGTCGCCACCCGGAAAAGCAGGCGCTGTATTGAACGGCGTTGATGAAAATTTAGGAGTAAACAACCGAAGGAAAACATCCTCATTCGTGCAAACCACGGTCAACGGCTGACCGGCAGTGATCAACTTCATCCAGTACAGGTTTGAATAATATCCCTTGAACTCAGGATACACCGGTTTTCCCTCACCGGTAGCCGTATTGTTGTAAGCAGTTTCAAAAAAGTTCAACCGGCCTCCTTTCATACGGTTCTTCCATACGCGGTACGGACCGTTACCCACCCACTCTACTTTCTTTACTTTATCTTCAGGGAACGAAAAATTAATGCCCAGTAACGGCGATTCATATTCCTTTGGAAAATACTTCACCTGCATTTTAGCCCAGCCCGATGGATACACGGTCCACTCCAGTTGCTGGCAGTTACTTTTCTTTTGCAATTCTGCGCTAATAACAAGATTGTTCCCTTCTTTATGATGGTTCCATTTTATAAATCCTGTTTCACCTTCGCACAACACAGGGCCATTGGTTAATGGAAGTATGCCTTTTACATTTTGCACTTTTTGCAACAGGCCGGTTTTGGTATTCAGCGAAATGGATACATCGCCTGAAACAACAATCAGCAGACTATCTTTTTCACTAACAGAAACGGCAATATCAGCTTCAGGCTTTACAATGCGTGCGGCCAGTTTAGCCGGCTTGGTTACCGGCCAGCTCCAGGTAAAAATTTCTTTTTCATGCGGGTCGTATGCCGTTATATACAACACATCATATTGCTGCCAGCCATTTGGTATATTAAACGACAATAATCCTTTTTCACCGGGTTTTATATCTGCCACATGGCATGTTCCTGTAAGTTCATCTACAATCCCATGAGTATCTAAACCCGGCAACATGCTCAGCTTATAGCTGAATTTACACTGGTTAAGATTGGTAAAATGAAACCGGTTTTCAACAGTCAGGCTGCCATCAAAAGCCCGTGTAATTTCCTTATGCTCAAAATGAACCGGCGACCATATTTCTTTAATGGCATTATAACTTCCTTCCTTCTCATGAAACGGACCAACAATGCCATCCGCTGCATGGTTGCCATCGGTATCAATACTGTCGTTCTTATCTTTACGCACTACGCCTTCATCGGCAAACACCCATAAAAATCCACCGGCCGATAACGGATGATGCCACATGAGCTCCCAATAATCTTCCAAACCGGCGCCTAAGCCGCCATCATATAATCCATGTAAAAACTCAGTAGGGAATGTTATGTTATGACCATGCAGGTGTGTATCGTTGCCATAGTCGTAATTGATATAATGTTGTGTATCGGCATTGCGGAATACCTGCCAGGGATGAATGAGCGGACGTTGCTGAAAATCGGCTTCATCAAATACTGCATCCAGATCAAAATTATGACCACCTTCATTTCCGTTATCCCAAATAACAATAGATGGATGATTGCAATCGTGCGCTACCATTTCCTTTACCAAAGCAGTTCCCACTTTTGTATCGTAGGCTTTATGCCATCCGCCCAGTTCATCCAACACCATTAAACCCAGCGAATCGCATGCATTTAAAAAATGTGCATCAGGCGGATAATGCGACATACGAACGGCATTCATGTTCATGTCTTTGATCATCATCACATCTTCAATACTCCGTGATTCATTCAATGCTCTGGCTGTTGTGGGCCAGAAGCAATGGCGGTTCACCCCTTTGAATTTTATTTTCACACCATTCAGATAAACACCATCTCTTTCGCGTATATCAACGGTACGAAAACCAAATTTTTCCTGTACGGTATGAATTGCCTTGCCTTTATATAGCAAAGTAAATTCTACCCGGTACCGGTTGGGAAATTCAGGTGTCCATAACAAAGGCGATGCTACACTTGATTGCAACATCACTTCTGTATCATCGGGTTGTATTCTGGCAGAAAAAGCTTCACCGGTTTTCTTTCCATCAAGGGTATACAACTGAGCAGTTATTACATCGGCATGCGTTACCTCCGATAACTTTATCTTCGCCGCAAATTCACCATTTGCTTTGCCATTTACAGCTACATGAGCAATATGCTCCGCCGGTAAAGCCTGCAGGTATACAGGGCGAAAGATGCCTCCGAATACCCAGAAATCGCCGCGACGCTCAGCCCCATTCACCGATTCATTGGCAGAGTGCTTGGCAACCTTCACCTCAAGCAAATTCTTTTTACCATATTTTAATAATAGCGAGATATCGTATTTAAAACAATAGAAAGAACCCTGGTGAGTGGCCCCTGCCAATTTACCGTTTATCTTTACCTCGGTATCTGTCATGGAGCCTTCAAAAACGATCTCAACTGTTTTACCCAGCCATTCAGCCGGAACGGTAAAATTATATTTATACAATCCCTGCTCTTTGCCGCGTACAGAATCTTTATCGAGCCCGTAATTATAAGTACCAAAACCCTGTACTTCCCAGTTAGAGGGAACAGGTATGGTTGTCCATTTTCCCGAATTGCGGCCAGCGGTGCAATAGAACTGCCAGTTCACGGTTTTATCGCTGCCTGTGCCTGATAAATACTGCACTTCGGTTTGTTGCGCATATACAGAACCATTGCTTATGCACAACAAGCCGAACATTAAGATCCTGAAACAATTTTTTCTTTTAAACATTGCCATTTTTTTTACCAACATTTCGTCCCTACCAACATTACGTCCCTACGGGACAGTAACCGTGTGTTACGATTTTTGCTACCGATATTTCGTCCCTACGGGACGTATTAAAATACACCTGTTATCTTTTGCAGAGTTGCACTTTGCGCCACTTTCTTTCCGTTTGCCCACACACTTAATCCTTTTCCTTTTTTATATTTTGTTCCATCCTTATCCCAGATGATGGTTATTATTTTTCCATGGTACAACAGGTTGTCTACACAAAACCAGTCCCACTTGTTACCAGGCAACAGGGGATTTACTTCAATGGTATTATCGGCACGCGGGCGCAGGCCAGCCAGGCCGGTAATGATAAGATCATTGAAGGTAGAATGGTTATAATACCGGCTGCGTTCCCGGTCGCCCATTAACCAGTAGCCTGTTTTTTCATCGAGGTATTCGCCTATATATGGGCGGCCGCGATAATATTGCGACTCCACATACAATTCCATTAGTTTAAAATAGATTGAATCATTTACTACGGTTTGCTGATAGTTGTTCAGCAGGTTCGCCATGGCTGTCATAGTTTGTGCAGTAGCAAATGGCCACACAGCCCCATCCCACTCACATTTACCGGAACCATGCGTACGAAACTGCGGATGCCTTTGATCGGCTGTAGTAATGCCGAAAGGCGCCAGGAATACATTTTTATCAGCCACTTTTATCCAGGCTGCTTCATAACCGGTATCGGGCAGGTTAAAATACCAGGGCAAAAATCCAATCTCTTCGCGCACATTAGCCTGTTCACCGTTTTCCTTTACCGTTTCAAAAAAAGTATCCTTTGCATTCCATAATAGTTGCTGTGTTAACTTTTTCAGGGTATCGGCTTTCAGTCGATATTCACCGGCTTTGGTTTTATTACCGGTCATTGTTTCGATGTTGGCCAATGCCATCGAATTACCATACATATAACTGTTGATGGTAACACGCGCATTCTTTTCACGTCTGCCGCCGCTGATGGTTTCTTCCATACCGTCTTTAACATCCGCTTGCCAGAAAAGGCCGTTCGGCAACCGGTTCTCTGTTTCCCAGCGGGTATAATCTGTTTCGAGGTCGGGCAGCATGTTGATGAGATAACTGCTATCGCGGTTTACCAGATAGCGGTTATACATGGCATTGGCAGCCCAACTGCTGAATTTATGCAGCTTGTCCATGCTCTTACCATTATTGCCCCTGTACCATACATGCACGTATTCGTTCAGGTAAAGACCGTTGTGCAACCAGCGTGCTTCGTTGATATGATGCGCCAGCGCACAACTGATGAGGTTGTATTTATCGGCATAGGAACGTTGCACCAGAAATTCGGTAAATGCATATCCTGCCGGTGTTTGCTTCAGGTGCTTGCGTAGCGTCCACCAGCGGTAATACCACATTTCTTCAAAGTTTTGCTGCGGACATTCGAACAATGGAATATTTACTTTCATCCAGTCCCAGGCTTTTGCATTGGGAATGGCCTGGGCAATATTCTCATCTTCCATTTTGTTGAAGTAGTCAACATAATGGCGAAAGTTATCAGCTTTCAGCACAGTGGTTTTGCTTACTGTACTTTTTTGAGCAATAGCACAGGTTGCGAGTAAATGAACAAAGAGAAATACTATAATAATTTTTTTGAACATGTTAACTCGTTAACTTTAATTTGACTCCATTCACCATTCACGAACAGTTTTCAACGACCTGATATAAAATGTTGCCGGCTTATCCTGCGCACCGGGGTCCGGCAAATCATACATCTGGTCGGTAGGCGTATCGGCATTGGGAAAACGCCGTACCTCGCCGGTCCTGAACACGATCCGCTGAACGCTTTCGAGCGGTGCAAAAAATAAGGAACCGCCGCTTTCTTTTCCATTCACGGTTACGGTATAAAAACGCGCGTCGGCATTGAGCGCTATTTTAATATCATACCGTTCACCTGCCTTGTATTTGGTTACATTCTTATACCTGTAACCTGCTTTTGTTACCAGCGTACCGGTTGAATCAAATATCAGCCTGATGCCGGCATTCCCTTTCGCATCCTGAAATTCAATATATAGATTACCATGGTCCTGCTGCTGAGGGATAACCGAAAATTCGGCTGTCATTTTTCTGGCAACCGGTATTATCCGTTCTGCTTTGGCATAATCAAAAGGATCTTTGTCTTTCAATGTCAGCGCGCGGCTGCCATCTGTCGTTTTTTCAATGGCTACCGGAGCCCACATTGGACTAAACACATTCCATTCTTTCAAAGCAGCCGCTTCGGGCAATTGAGCAAAATCATCGTTCACATTCTGCTCTACTTTTTCCTTCACCGGCACAGGTATGCGCGACACCCAGATATCTTCTTTATTCATGCTATAGGTAACCCAGCAATTGCCATCAGGCGAAAGCGCATTTGCCTCGAGCCCTCTTACATATTGCGGACCATAACTTTTGTAGTTACCACCATAGCGCATGGAAGTTATTTCGCCATTTACCAGCAACAGATTTTTATAATTCAGTCCATCGTCACTTACCGAAAGCGCCAAAGGCCAGCGGAACTCCGATGGATTGTACACGGCAATATATTTTCCATCCGACGTACGTTGCCCCCAGATCTTCGCATTGCTGTTTACAAAACGGGGCGCCCGTACGGGGTTATATGCCCAGCTTTTTCCTTTGTCGTTACTCACCGATGTAAGCGCAAACTTCCAAAAGCCTACTGTTCTGCCATCGGGCAGCGTATAAAAATTGAAAGCTTTGTAATTATCATTATGCAACGTGATCAAAGGATCGTTGCGGTCGGCTTCTTCATTCCATTGCTGGGTAAGCAGCGGATTGGTGAGCATTTCTTTACAGGCTTCGATAAAGCCTTTGTCTTTACTGCGTTCAAAAAACGGATATGATGTATTGGTGGCATTAAACGCATGGTTATAACGAATGAAATAAACGGGACCGAAGCTGCCGTCTTTATATATTTCACGCACTACCCTGCCAATGCCATTGCCATCGTTGGGGTCGTCTTTGGGCCCCAGCACAATGCCGTAATAGGCAAACATCAGTAACCTGTTTTTGGCGGAGATATAAAACCCCATTCGCTGGTGCATCACGGCTGTTAGGTCTTTGGCAGCGCCATTGTATCCTTCCTTGACAGTTCCATCGGGCACCTTATACGGCGGAAAAGCAACTACCGCAGGCGACCAGTGATATCCGTCCTTTGAGGTGAGCAAAAATGATTGTCCGGGCGGCACGTGTTCTCCTACCGGATTACTCAGGTATTCGAGATAAAAAGTATTGTTCCAGTAAGTAAGCATGGGTGCGTGGTTATACGTCCAGCCAAACCCATTGGCGGCTTCGGGTTGTTCGCGGTTGGCGCGCAACACCTGTATATTATGCACCCCTACAGCGGGCGATAATTGTCCGTGATGATAATCTACATTCACCAGGGTACTACCGGTATAGCGCACGGTATCCTGGGCCAATGCACCGGAACAACATCCAATAAAAAATAAAACAAATACTATTTTAGATATATGGATCATCATTGTTGTAATACATATTTTTTTGCAGCATTCGATTTTCCGGTCATTCAGGTTTCGTCCCTGACGTGACGATAATACATCCTCCCTGTTTCTTCTACCGACATATCGTCCCTAACGGGCCTTCATACCGGCAAGCACTTTTTTCGTTGTCACAAATATCGTCCCATGCTTATGGCCTTCCGGCACCGAAACATGGGCACTGTCGAAGTGTTTAAAGTCGGTTGTTTTCACGGCTTCGTATGTTTTGCTGCGGTAGGCATCAAAATATATCAGCCATTCTTTACCTGTTTTTACCACCGAAGGGCCTTCGGTGAAATTAACTGTAAATGGGTCCGACACATTGTTCCAGGGACCGAGTGCATTATTGGCGAACGCTACTTTTATATTCCTGTTTGGGCGTGTATTATCTTTCAGCACCAGCACATAATCGTTCGCGGCCCTTTTTACAATCACGGCATCGATAACACTAAAGCCGGGATCAAGAAATAATTTCGCCGGCGAAAAAGTTTTGAAATCTTTTGTTACCGTGTAATACAGGCGGTGATTATTGTTCTCATCCTCCTGCCCTTTCGGAAATTTGAAGGGAATGGTACTCGCCCACACAATGATGAACTGACTGCCTGCATCATCATAAAATATTTCGGGGGCCCAAACATTCACCACGGTTTGTTCGTTTTCCATAACCGGAACAAACTGCTGTTCTGACCAATGGACCAGGTCTTTTGAATGCGCATAGCCAAAACCTTTATCCTTATTCCAGCCGCTTGTCCATACGAGATGATACTCGCCATCGGGGCCTTTGGCAATAGACGGGTCGCGCATTACCTTACTGCCAATATCTGGTTTTATAAATGTGCGCCCGAGGTCTTTCCAGTTTTGCCCATCGTAACTGTATAAAAAACGCAACCCATCAGTAGCCGGTTCATGAAACGACGTGAACATGTACACAGACTTTTGGGCTGCGCAGGAAAACAGGAAAAGGCAAATAATGTATACTGCAATATGTTTCATGGTCAATGGTCAAAACTCAAAACAAAGCACCCAATCATTTCCCTCCTGCTGACTTCCCGGCGGATCAAATACCTGTGTTCCTTTATGGGTGAAGGAACCTATGGGAGTATATTTTCCGTTGCGGGGGTTGTACCACGATGCTTTTATTTCAGTTGCTTTTAATTTATTCATCTGCATGCGTATCACCCTGCCGGTGTACGTATAAATCCATGCATAATTTTTTCCGCGGGTGGCCACTAACCGGTCGTATTTTTCGCCGGCATCACCCGATAACAATGACTGATCAGGAACTCTGTCGAAAAACGATTTCGACATCACCAAATGTTTAAGATGTACCATTTGCGAGGCGCCGGGATCATTGATGGCGTTGAACCAATAATCCTTTACGCCGTAGTTACCG
>Ga0114129_10000793_pt1 | contig 40533 bp, 42 predicted proteins | sample RhiMetdeltSRZDD1_FD_80071 | JGI IMG/M metagenome (GOLD analysis project Ga0114129, IMG submission 80071) | Populus rhizosphere microbial communities from Tennessee, USA - Rhizosphere MetaG P. deltoides SRZDD1 (version 2) (version 2) | ecosystem: Host-associated > Plants > Roots > Rhizosphere >...
ATCTAATGGTAGCGACTGTACCCATGATAAAGTATTCGCGTCATTTCCATTAGTATTGATACCGATAATTAAAAGACCTAGATCATCATTTCTTAAAGTCCAGTGATCACCGCAGTAATCTAACGCCTGTTTAATGATAGGAGAGGTTTTACTAGGCGCGTCTTCCTCCGCGTCATGATTGCCTATAACACATTTATCAAAATTTAGAGAAACAAAAGAGGATAGAGTATCTTTATAGGTGAGATCACCTAGTCCGATCCTCAATTTACAATTATTTTCCTTCATAGCGACGGCGACCGCTGACCCTCCGAAGTCACCACTAAAGCAGATCTTTGACGAGTTACCGCTTGGAGGAGGAGGGGTAGGATTAGGCACGCATTTACCATTTTCTAAATGCTCATCATCCTTACAATTTGGCGGAGGAGGCGGGGGCGTAACAGTACTACAGGATTTTATAGGTACTACGATAGTATTATTCTTCCCGACTTGCTTTAACGCGAGAGCGCAGATTGATTTCCAATCACCATTTACCGCTTTCTTTATTTTCTTGACTATCTGCTTTTCAGATTTAGAAGCCGCGTCTGCTGGTGATATAAGTACCGTAGCCGTTATCAGTATCGCTGCCAGTAAGAGAACTGGAATTAACTTCCTCATCTTAAACACAAGCCCATCCTTCGATGATTCTTAAGCCTTATCTTTCCATTCATATTCATGATAGAGCGGTTAAAGTCTGATTCCTTAGAGCGATCCTACCTTTTCCGTTGAGTCTATTCCAAAATTCCGATTCGGCCTCGAATATAGACCTGTTCATATAGAATGGTAATGGCTTAGGATGCTGGCCTTCTTTCACTATCTTGAATCCTGCGCCATCCATGAAATCAATTTCTGAGATAAAGTAGACCTTCGCGTTATCCGGAGAATTCTTTACCGTGAATCTAGATCTGAACCATTCACCGATAGATAACTTCTGAGGTAGTTTACTAGTTATCGAGTTCTCATGAATATTATGACATTTCTCCGTTTTCAAGTCTACATCTACTAGACTTATCGCGTTACCGAATAAGCCCGGCCTATTCTCACAATCACCTTTCATCTGATGTCTCGATCTACTCTTCTGACTATAGTTATCGACGGTAGCATCCATTATATTGAAATCAGTTTGTAGAACGGAATTGAAATTACAAGCCTTCGTATAGAATCGGCCATGACCCTCATCACAAGTTAATATAGCGACTCCATCGCCTTGAATATCTAAGAACGGATTTCCTGACGCTGCCATATAGACGCCTTTTCCGTTTGGACTCTGATCGCCTTCGGTATCTGTAACCTTTCGTTTATGGCCGTCGTTCCATTTACCATGAAGGTTACTATCCCAAAGGACTTGTGAATCAGGCGGTGGCGGTGGCGGTCCCTGACCGTCGGCTGTAATAGTGACTCTACATCTTGATTCGGCTTGAGCGTGCTTATCGTCAATCGCTCTAAGTAAAAATTGTAATAATCTTGAAGTTTGACCATTATCTAATAGAGGAGCGTCAAATACAAAATTAGTCGGATCGTTTTCATCCTGGATTATTTGTACCATCGGTCCATTTTCTTGAAACCATTCTACGCTAACTATTTGACCGTCTACATCTCCGGCTGAGCCATCTATAATAACTCCCTTCGTTCCTTCTTTAACGGTGATATCCTCTCCCGCCGATACCGTAGGCGGTTTGTTAACTGGTATCGGTTCAGTTATATCGATAGTACCTTTCCAGACTTCCTTATCCTGACCGTTATCTCTCAGTACTAGAACGCCGTCGAAATCTGCCTTTATCTTCTTTAATACTTTGAAAGTCTTCTTTGGCGTCTTAAAAATAAGGCTTGCCATTAAAGGGGCTTCGAAATTGAGGCTATTAAAGGGGGTAAAAATTTTAGGATGGCGTACCGTTCAATATCGCTTTTAGATCTCCGCTCTTAGATGCGTACGTCGGTTCATAAGTGAATCTCTTAGAGTTACTACCATCATAAGAGGAATTGCTATCTCTATAAATCGAAAAGTAATTGCTAGAATTACCGTCACTCTCTAAAGAAAATTTATCGCCGACTTTCATCTTATAAGTATTAGATCCGGAGAAAGAGATCTCCGTTTCAGTAGTATTGACTGAGGCCGGAGTTATAGTCGCGAGAGTCGCCTTAATCGAATCATCCGATCCTTTCCTAATTCTTATAAAGAGATTATTTGGAGGAGTGCCGGTCTTTCTAACGTAAACTTTCCCATCTAGAATTATATCGTTATAGAATTTAGACGATGTATTAATTACCTCCTCTCCTGCGCGGTATCCGGTTCCTTTCATATCGGAGTCACCGTTTTGAGTAAGTTGTTTATACAGTTCTTGAGATGGCGTTACGGTAGTACATGCGCTAGATCTTTCAAAGTTCATGTGCCTCTTTAGGATAAGAGGAACGAAGCCAAATTGCGGGTTCTGAGTATGATCACCAGACCCCCCGCCTCCTCCTCCAGACCCCGGATCCGGAGTATTCGCGAACGGATCTATTTCTATTATTGAAGCCCATTTAAAATCATAATTTAGAGAGGAATCGGTGATCTTCATTATTCTCATTAAGTTATTCCCCCACGTTCCTTTCTGATCTTTAGCGCCTCCGCAGTCATCGCCGTCATTTCCCCAACCGCCCTCATCGGTCATAGTCGAAAATTTGAACCACTCATCTTTAAGACCATTCGGAGAGATCCAAGATTCTAAAACTACTACCGTTCTAGTAGAGCCATCGGTATTAGTTATCGTCTTATTAAATCTGACTAGGCCGACTCCCATCCATCCGTGGCCTTCCATCTTAAAATTAGCGAGGGCGGTATTAGAGATAAAATCTAGAGGATGATAAGAGACATGCCACATCTCTTTATTATATCGTTGAACCATCGGATTCCTTTTCGTATAGAAAGCACTATAGTAGGTGAAACCGGAACAACATTTAGTATTTGATTTATGTCTTCCCGTCGGTCCACCTATACCGAATCTAGTATCATTTCCTCCGCCGTTATTCACTTTAACGAAAAACTTGATCTCTACATCTCTCGGATCGTCGGGGTTATGAAAGTGGCCTTTAGATTCTAGTTTAGAAAAATCTGCGTTACAGTCCGGAGTGAATGAAGGATCCTTGCTTATTCCGAATCTTATTTGTTTAAAGGAGGTAAAAGTAAAAGAGCCGTCGCCATTATCTTTAACCACGTCGGCATCACCAGTAATATGAGAATCATTCTGCGGTTTAGATCCTAGTGCCCATTTGAAGCCGTTCGGCTTGGGAGTATAGATAATTCGTACGCCGTTAGCATCTACTACCATTGATTTAACTAAGAAAAAAGCAATTTCTCAATCTATTAATATGAACCAAAAATTAACTTCCTATAACGAAAATGAAGCCAGTAGAGATAAATGAAAACGATTACGAATACAAGGAGGGTATTAAGAGTCAGAGTATTAGAGTTAACGGAAAAGACGCTCTCGCTATATTAATCGAAGCGATTACTTTTATCAAGGAGGAGAAAATACCAAAGTTCTATAATCATCAGGATAGTACCGATAAGAAGGTAATAGATCTAGTCAATGATATCGATAATGAATTAAATAAATTAATGGATCAATGGTATCCTTCCTAATCTGATTTATCTATTAATTACGAATGAATCTACTACGTGGTTATCCGTATCTCTATATTCGACGGTCATAGTCTTATTATTATTTGATAACGTCATGATAACTGCGCCATTTACTGAATTATCTTGGAATGCCTGATAAGATGGCTGTGAACCTAGCGAGTAGAGGCCGGATCCTGAATCATGTCCTCCCGTACCCGCTATGATACTAATTCTACCTACTCCGCCAGTATAAGGAGAGGAGGAGCCGACTTTCTTAGGTGATGTGGGAGTACTACTATTAGTAACGACTTGGTGAGTCCTTTGATAATTATGATTATGCCCCTGTAGTATTAAATCTACTTTGTACTGATCGAATATTGGCATATAGATAGTAGTCTTAGAGCCTTCATTGTACGGATGCTTACTAGACGCTCCGAATAGAGGCTTATGAAATACTACTACTATCCAATCGATATTAGGATTATTTCGCGCAGCGGTCAGATCACTATTGACGAAGGTATGTTGAGCCGATCCGGCGGAGAAAGAGATCTGAGTATCCATCATTAAGAAATGAACGTTTTCGACTTCGAAAGAATAATACGATTTAGATAAGCCCCAGTGATTCATATAATTATTTTTATTACTACTACATTCGCTCTCGCCGTCGTCATGATTTCCGAAGCATACCTCCGTTCTTATAGTCGATCCCTGAACATCGTCTATCGGTTTAAGATTTCCGAAGATACATTTTGAGCAGGAATAGGCCAGATCTCCGGTATGAACGAATACATTCACAGTCGCGTTTAGATTAGTCTTAATCATAGAAACGACCTCATCCGTTTTAGATTTACAATCTGAATCTCCGGTAGAGGCTATTTTCATAGCCGAGTTAGATGGTGGCGGCGAGCCTCCGCCGTCGCCTCCTCCGCCGGATTGACCGGATTGAGTACCAAAGTAGACGTTTAAAGTAGCCTTATCGTTCTCTATAGGAGGAGTATTAGCGAGATTTACCCATCTTACTATTATCGGTATGTACCTATTAGTTGGCATATCACCGATATTGGGAGGATCCGGAACCAGGGATGTAGCGTTAAACCAAGTAGGTGAGCCGGCCGGAGCGGTAGTTTCGTTAGTTAATTTCTGAGCGATTACGCTATTATTATCATCACCAAACTTATTCTTGTAAACTTCGGCGGTATCATCATCGTTAGGTACTAATCCGTTATTATAATAGTCCGTTACTTCGGCAGCCGTCCAATCCCTATTCCAAACACGTACTTCGTCAAGGCTACCATCGAAATAGCGATCTGCTGCTCTTGAATTCTTTCCTAGAGTTAGCGGTTTGGCGTTTGTCTCAGGAGTAGCGGTTGTAGCAGTAGGAGTCTGGGCGACTCCATCGATATAGAGTTTAACGTTTATTTGATCATACGTTACTACTGCGAGATGCCATTTCCCATCATTTAATGTAGTACTAGAGTCGACATTCCATTTTACATCTGCTGCAGTCTCGAATCCAGCATTAATCTTATTCGCAGTGGTTATCCTTATTCCGTAGTTAAGATTCTCTCCAGCGGTAGCCGAACCATATCCGCCTTTATTCACTAAAGCGCCTTCTCCAGCCGTATAATCTTTTGAAGTCTTGAACCATACTGAGACGGTAAACTTCAAGAGATCTAAGGATGGCGCATCGGCCACGTCGATAAAATCGCTAGTACCGTTGAATGACTGAGATGGCGCGAATATATATTTATGAGGAGATGGATCGAAAGCCCAAGATACTTTAGTGAATGATTCTAGAGTATCTTGTAATAACGCGATTGCACAAGTTTTAGCAGTCTGAGTACCGATATATTTGACGTAAAAGATTCTATAGATAGTAGATCCGGAGGTACATTCTGCCGTGGTTCCAGTTCTAAATAGATTAAGTTCAGTGTCGGAAACTATCAGACCTCCCGCCGTTAAATCTATATCATCACCAATCGAGTTAGTAGATACTGATTTTCTGAATTCAAATTCGGCGGGGATCGGCATTTCTTTTTATCTCACTCAAGAAGAACTCAATTGATAACTGATAAAGCGCCGCTTGGCCTCATCATATTTTTCCGTGGCCTTGCTTCTTACCTCGTCTATTTCGTCTAAATCCTTGTTATCTAGAACGTCGTAGAAATATTGATTTATCTTTCTATCATAAGTCTTTTGAAAGAAATTATTATCTCTGACTCTATCGCTGATTATATTTAATTTTTGTAATTCTCTTTCTATATCTTCCTCGTTAATTCTTTCGTTAGGAACGGGATTAAGCGGAGTCCCCTGTAAGAGAACGTCATATATTCCCTGATTTATATCGCGAGGATTCCAGACTATATCAATTCCTTTCTTCGGAACGTATCTCTCCTTGACATCCGGCTTTATCTTGACTCTTTTTACCTTTATTATAACTTTCAAACTAGTTACACTACCCAACTTGTATAATTCGGCTTACCGACTAGAACCGTTGCTAAGATTCCTAACTTTCTATTTACTACTCCGCCGTTATTATTTTTCACTCCGTACCCGACTAGATTAGGCTGGAGCGTAGCAGAAGACGGTAAAACGGTAGTCTTATCTATAGAAGTACCGTTATGGAATTTATAATTAGATTTGACTCCGGGAGTATGAACTATTTTAACTCCATGCTGAGCGGAGGCAGCGAGAGGAACGGTCGAATCTACGAGAGAGCGAGAACTTCCGTTAGCAGATAGCATATAATAATTACTCGCTGCTTGAGAGTCGCACCACTCCAAACCGAGTTTATGATTATTATCAGTCGCGGCGTTTACATCTTCTACCGCTATTCCCATCCTGAATAAAACGTTAGTAATAGCGTTGATTTGCCAGTTCATATTAATTCGAGCGCGAGAGGCGAAATCTATAGGAGTACCGTTATCATATACTCTCGCGTACCCGGTCGAAGTCGTTCCGGTATCTAGATCTACCGTTCCTACCGATCCCGTAGGTTGATCTGAAACTCCGGAGCCAGTACCAGAATTAGCCGTAGACCATAACGAAACTTTTTCATAATGATGTATGAATAAAATTAAATTTGGATTATCCACTTGAATTTCAAATTCAAACCCTCCATCGTCTGCGCCAGAATGTTTATGATCCGGAAGAGAACAATTTATCCAAGCGGTATTATCCGCATCCCAAGCGTATAACCTAAATCGTTTAAATCCTGAGCCATCGTCATAGGGAATGACTACCATCCCCTTTAACTTGGTAATAGTTGACGCGAGATAGGTATTCGCTCCGCCGATAATGGTCATATTATTCATTTTCCCATAGGAAATGGCCGTCTCAGTAGACCATTGCTGTTGAAGACTCATGAGTAACTACGAAAAGTTATTTCTGCGAGTTATTAGAGAAGAAAAATAAAAGTTTCTTTAAGCAACAGTAACCGAGCGGTCTATCATACCGATTTCGCCAGTATTCAGATTAGAGATAGTGAATTTGTTCCTTTGTTCGTTATTAACTTCGACTTTAGTTAGTTGCTTGAGCCACCATTTCAAATTTCTAAAGGCGATATTTGAGTAAACGGCAGAGGGCGTTCCGGTAATAGATCCCGACCACATTAGATGTCCTAGAGCGTCGGTTGGCTCTAACATCTTAGTTGCCGTTGTGATAGTTGGCATTAATCGGCCTTTACTATAAACAGTAAATACGTCGCCAGTTGGATTCCAAGCGACTACGATATATGACCATTTACCAACTTGATAGGCGCTATAATATTGAGCGGGTAAATGTAGTCTATTAAATATAGTAAGTGGCGCTTTTTTATCTTCTAACTCGACCCATGCCGCGCCATTAGTTAATGTGGCGGTTAACGATCCTCCTATCGCGTCTTTAGGATTGCCCGTCCCCTCGTCTAAGGGGAGCCAATAATCCGGCTTCATATCATAGGTATCAGTACCATTAAATAATTTGGTAACCTCCGCCGCGGTTAACGCCTTCGTAGTCCACCATCGAAAATCCTTCATCTTACAGTCCGACGGCCCACCGCTACCAGCGTCAACATTAATTTTGAGTGTGACGGCTAGATTGATCGCTTCTGTTAAATTGGCGGTTGTGCCCCCCAAAACGCCATCTTGATATACTTTGACATTGGCGGAACCGAGCGAATTATCATAAACTCCTACACAATGAACCCAACGGCCGGTCATTCCTACGGTCGGCGCGGTAGCGATCGCGGTTAATTGTCCGGCTGCTGCATTAACGACCCTGAAAGCAATACGATCTAGATTAGTCGAATCTCTGAACATAAGAAAAGATTGCGCGGCATTATTCCCATGATCTATTATCGCACGTTTAGCCGTGGCTACATCTTCAAGATAAATCCAAACTGAAAAGGAGAATTTTGTTAGTGACTGAGACCATAACGTTGCCTGAGATCCGCAGTCGATATAATCATTAACGCCGTCGAAATCAATAACTTGATTCTCCGGTCTATCTCGCCAAACTGGTCCATTGGTGAGTGTAGCCGTTTTATTACCGATACAATCATTGACGGTTGTACCAGTTCCCTCGTCGAGTTTTAACCAGTAGTCCGGCTTCATAGTATCATCATCGGTTCCGGCATAAACGGCCGAAACTTCTGTTTGACTTATTTCCCTATTCCACCAACGGAAATCCTTTGCATATCCCTTGAGATCCGGCGAGCCTGCGCCGGCCACAGTCAAGTTATAATTGCCGGCCACCGTACCGCCATTATCGGTAGTAGTCGTTCCGCGAACCGCGTTAACATATATTTTTAACCTATTACCGGAGGAGTTTCCACTTTTGTATGTTACCGTGATATGATACCAACTCCCCATATTGGTCGCTAGACTGCTATTGGCTGCGCCGATTCTAGCCGGCCACACTCCCGCAATTTCTACGGCGACAGCGTTAGAACTGCTTGAAAAATAGAGATCAAAACTATAATTGCTGCCCCAACCATTAATAACAAAATCGCGAAAATTAACACCGTCACCGTTGATAAATGGATTAACCCAGATTGAAAAACTAAACTCGGTCTTGCTTGTATTCCCCCATAGATCGGTTTGAGCGCCACAACTGATATAATCATTAACTCCGTCAAACCATAGAACGTTAGCATCGCCTGCGGTCTTCTTATAAGATAACGTTCCTCCCCTCTCCAATTGAATACCAATCGACTTGTCGACAGAATTGAGATAGGCGATTAAATGATTATTCGCGTCGTCACGTTTTGAATAGAATTCTTGGAATCTTCTAGGAGTATAATGGCCTTCGGAATTATCCGGATTCAGGTATGTTTTTGGATCGACCCATGTTCCCGCTATTGTTATGGTACTAACACTGTATTCATCGACCGAGGTCGTCCCGCTTCCTTCTGTAAAAGCATGATGAACTTCCGTATTAGCAGCCGGTGTGCCTGAAATATCAATTCCGTTATAAACGAGGGTTAATTCCTCGTCTGTAATTGCCCTTCTAAATATTCGAATCTCATCATAAATGGACTGACATTTAACGCTTACATTGCCGTCAAACTTAAGATCGGCGGTCGTCCCAATATTTACACAGCCTTGATTAATAGCGGTTTTAGTCCAACCTCCTAGAGCGGGATCGCCAAGGTTGACGATTAACTCCATTAATCCACTTGCTTGAGTAAATCTTAAGCAGATATGATACCACTTATTAGGAGTAAGAGCGGGCGGGGTTGTAGTCCCTACACTTACAGCGGTGTTATTAATAGTCCTGAAATTCAAAAGAAAACTATTGGCCGTATAATAGAGAATAAACGAATTGTTCGCGGAGTAATTTTTAATAACAAGGTTCGGAGTGCTTGATGGATTATTGGTTATCGGATAGAACCAAAATGAAATAGTAAAATCGGTAAAATTGTTGATAGCCGTTCTATTTGGGATCGTCAAAATATCCGTTGTTCCGTTGGTCTTAATTGCATAGGGATTCGCGCCTTTAACTGGAGCGTCATTAATAGGATAGAGCCAAGTTGCTAAACTTAATCCGTTCGTAGTATTGGATTGAATCTTATAATGGTCATGGTCGGCCATATCGCCACCATCCTGAATACCATCGAATTTAGTTACTAATTCAGTCGCGGGAAAACCGTTTCCGGCGGATCTAACTACACACGGAAATCCTACTCTAGTGACAATCTTGCCCATCTCCGACCTATCGCGCCAAGTAGGCCCATGTTCATTTCCGTAGAGCCAGAGGGCGAGGTTAGTCCCGTTCGGTTCCTCGCAGGTCTTGTACGTCTGCTTTAGTACTTTATAGACCGAGGTTAAGCCATCATAATGACCAATCCTCTCGACGTTCATTGCCGCGTTTCCTCTTAGATCATCATCTATTATTGCTTCAATATCTTGAGATCTTATCCGTACTATAGCCTTGACTATATCATCGATATACTGGCTCATGAAGTCCGGTAAATATTTCCGGAGTGATTCTATGTTTAGTACCATTTCATTTCATCTAGAATCCACGGTGCTGTATATTGACGTTAACTCCTATAGCGTCATTATTCGCGTCGTGATGTAGTTTCGGATTATACGTATTTCTACAAACTAGGATATCAGCGGTAGGATCTAATCCTATCATAAGACCGCTTTCTCCGATATCGGTCGTACCTTGATTGAAAGGAAATAGTACTCCGTAGAATTCAGTATGTCCAGCGAAATCGGCGAAGCCTCCGCTATCTATTAAATTGAGCCTAGATAGTTCAGCCACTAGATCGGTATCGGACTCTTTCGCAGTAGTATTATCGGTTCCTACTCCTATATAATCGGGAAAATCGCTAGAGTTTCCGGTATGAATCTTGACCATGGTACTCAGATATTCATTAGTTATCTTATCGATAGTCCTTCTCAGATCGAGCGGTTCAAAATATCTAGTAGAATTCTGAAAATAAACGGTCTGATCCTGCCAGTATCTTTTTAGTTTATCACTTAGAGTATTAGGAGGAATAAGCCTATTTCTGATTAAATCATACTCTCTCTGAATACTGATTAGATCGTGATAATCCCAAACGGCGCAGTATGATTGATCTATTGCGAGACTGAAATTCTTAAGTCCAAAGAATCTACGTAGTAAATCAAATTTAGTACGCTGCCAAAAGAAGCCTAATTCAGTCTTTAATTTATCCCTATTTCTGAGGAGGTAATAACAGCGCATAATGAAATTCCGATAGTTAATCATTAATTAATAAGAGAAAAATTATAGATCATAGAGCGGTACAAGGCCATGAAGCCGGAAAGCCATAATCTAGGAAAGTCGTACCCGTTAATCTGACTTCGTTATTATTTTGAGTGAAATCATACTCGACAGAATTGATAAAAAACTTGATTCCGTTCGGCGCTGCTAACGTATCAAATATCATTACCTGAGTATTCGGTCTGAATACGTAACTATCCGGATTAGTAACGATCATATCGACATCGGCCGAGAATAACGAAGATAGATAGAGAATATTCCCGGTATATCTATTGGCTAGATTTACGTCATCTATCTCACTAATATCGAGCGGTGGCGGTTCGATAAGGCCGACGTCTGCTACCGCTGAATAATTGGTAACCGCGAATAATCGATTAAGAGTAGAATAAACGTTAAAGACGTAAGTTGGACCGTGAGTCTTCCATACTAATTTATGATTCTCATGATCCGCCCTATCTCCGCCTTGAGCAGTGAGAGAGCCACCGTCGGTATTGATATCTCTATGTATTCTAATAGCGTTATTGACATCATTATTGGGATCTCCCGTCGTTCCGGATCTCTGATACCAAACTAGCCAGTAATTGATACCAGTCAAGAACCTAGTCCTTTTCTCCTCTATATCTACAAATATAGTAGTAGGATCCGAGTTAATTTCATCTAGAGGAACGTTAAAGGATGCGATTCTTGGACCTTCCGGCTTACCGCCATTATCAAGAAATATAGCGCCGTTAATCCTATCTTTCGGTGATTCAGGATTTCCTACTTTCGAAGCGATAAAAGAAATTCCGTTAAATCTAGTTTCGTTTGTAGTAAACGGTTGGGCTATTGCTAACGAAGTCAGTAGAGTAGAAGCCCTATTAGTACCGCCATTAGCGACTGATTTCTTATCTATTTTAGTTCTAGCGAATATCCTACTCGCGAAATTAGCGGTCTGACTTGAGGAGGATGGGAGGCCGAATCCTGATACTATATAAGAAGTCTTGGCCGGATCATCATTCGGAGATTTCTGATCACTAGACTTTATTATTACTTTTTGAAGAGTATTAGAAGGATAATCAGCCCAGATTATTTTAGCGCCACCGTCATATTTCATACCCCAGACCGCGCTAACTAGATCGACTATATCATCGTAAATGACGCCGGCGGATTGATCGATATAGTTGAGTTTAGGAATAATTATGCTCAGATTAGTAGAGATATCGAGAGTATATCCCCATCTATCCTTAACGGATTGATCATTTAGTATAGTATATTTTTTCTTAGAGACTAGATCGGCTAAATGAACTCTAGTCATGAATTCTCTAGATCTAGAATTATTCGGATTATCTATAGATACTATCGGAGCGGAACGTCTGAATTCCATTTGACTATCGTACATCCCTTTTTTGGCTTCGATAACTCTGACTTGATAAAATAATTCGCTAGTCTGCGGTCTATCTGGAGAAGGATAATCGATATAGCCGACTAACGCGTATGATAGAGGATTAGAGTAGAAAGCGACATCCTTACATACTTGACAAGTCACTAACGCGCCGGCCTTTAACTTGGTGGTATCGATAACTTGACTATTATCTTCTACAGTGAATTCTAGAGAAGACATTATAGAGTTTAGATTTAATCTAGTATTGAAGATCTTTATCGCTTGAGATTCTACCGCGAGAGAAGAATCAAAAGTATAATGAGTCGTGACTCCGGTTCTATCCTTAATAGTTATCTTGTATTTGTTAGCATCCGGATCGTTATTAGTTGACATATCTTTCTAGTTAGCCACTGGCAGATCTGAACCTTCGGAAACTCTTACCAAAACTAATCTGTAAGAATCGGACTAATTCTTTAGCCGGAAATATTTCATCTCTATTCAGATGTAAATGAAGTTCTATAATTTGCCCTCGCCCTGAAAAACTAGAAGATTCCGGCCATCCTGAATCCCCGGATTTACGGCCGATATCGACTCTCTCTTTTCCTGATTCTCCGGCTTCGAATAGCGTAGGTTGTTCTACGAATCCGTGATATCCTTTTTGCGAAATAGTTACCTTCCCACCGCCAGATAACGAAGCACTTCCCGAAGCATGAAGCGTTCCCGTTCCGGAGAACTTTACCTTAATCGTCGGAGTTATATTTTCTAGGCCTCTTATCCTCTTCTCTACGACCTGTACCGCTTGAATCGCCTTAAAATTTTTTAACGTTAACGTTGGCTGAATCTTTGCGGTATTCGTCCATAACTTCTGTACTTGATTGATTAATTGGATTGCCTGTTTATTCTTGACGGTAAGATTAGGTACAATTTTCTGAGTATTAGTCCATAACTTCTGCGCTTGAGTGATTAACTGAATCGCTTGATTATTCTTTACCGTCAGATTAGGTATTATTTTCTGAGTATTCGTCCAGAGTTTTTGGGCTTGCTCTATTAGTGATATAGCCGGTTTAGTATTTACAGTTGCGGTCACAGAATCCCGATCTGATTTCTTGAAATCTTTGGTTAGTTTTATGTTCCTGAAGACGGGATTACCGCCTTGAGATCGTTCCGGATCCGCGACGAAATTACTCGCTTTATTTATCGGCAGTTTCAAAATCTTATTCCAGTCTTTAGCCTTTAATTTTGATTCTACCGCGGTAATGAAATTAGAGCCTAACGAACTACCGGCGTCCGTTCCTATTTCGCCTGCGATATGATCCATTCCGGATCTGAGTTTTCCTAGCGCCGTTTTAGCATCAGGTTGAACTTGATCCCATTTAGCCATAAAGTTCTTCCACCAAGTTTGTGGCGGTAGATTGGAATTGGCCGGATCTTGAATCCAGTTTATTAACTCTTGAAAGAATGGCAGATCCTTCTTTGGAACGAATTTCTTTGGATTCTTTGCCCAACCCTCGACAAATTTTTTCGCTGCCGTTGTACCTCCGGCCAGACCGCCTTTTTCCGCGCCCTCGCTTATTTTCTTGAATATCGCACCCGCTAGTTTATCGACTTCTTTACCAACTCTTTTATCATCGATTATTATGTCTAATTTCTTGAATTTCTTTCCCAATCCTCTTTCGGCTGCTTTCTCAAAATCGGAAAATCCTTTCTGCGCCGCATTAGTAAGAGCATCATTAAGAGCCTTGATCGCGTCGGTATCTCCTTTCGCAGCCTTGATATGAAGTTCTAATTCGGAAGTACTCATTTTCGTGGCGTTTGCTATTTTAAATTCATTAATCGCCATATCTACTAGAGAATCTCTATATCTCCCATTACTTACTATACCGTTCTCTGTAGTAGTAATGAATTCTTGGAATCTATTATTCCCTGCTAGTAGCGCGTCAGAATATGAATTAGTTGATTGCATCGCTGCTTCTGTTTCGCGTCTATTCTTAATCGATTGATTTAGATGATCTATCATCATCTGATGGAACGCTTTATCTGCCTTCGTGACGACCTCGGTAGAATTAGCCAATCCGTATAACGCTCTAGTTTGTTCCTGAGTAACGGTTAGATTTGGCTTCATACTCTGCTGAACGTTAAAAGTCGCCTTTCCTAGAACATCACCCAATTGTTGCGATATAGTCTGTACCTGTTTCGCTATTCTTCCTGAATTTACACTATCTCCTAATTTCTTTAAGCCTGCTTGAACGGCTGCCTCTGAATTCGCCGATACTTGTTCAGCCGTCGCGTTATATCCGGCCTTCCAGTTATTCGCGTTATCTAATATCGCTTGAAGATTCTTTATCTGACTGACTATACCCGGCTTCGCGCTATTAGCAATAGTAGGATCCGCCATTACTTCGCTTAGTACATTACCTAACGCTTGCGCGGCCTCTTTTCTATTGATTGACTGCTCTATTGATTTTATAACATTCGGCCAGAAGTCAATAGTCTCTTTGATTTTCTCTGGAGAAGTGAAACTCATAGCCTGACCAACTGACTTAAACGCTGTAAATAATTGTCCACCCCATGAACTAGCCTCCGCCTTCGCGTTCGCTAGATCCGTTTGTAATTGAGTTAAAGTCCTGTGAGATGCTCCGCCGGCTGCGTCAAATTCATGCGCCCATTGCGCTAATTTCATCTGTTTATCTAATTCAATTAATCCGAATACTACTCCGCCTATCGCTCCGGCTAATCCTACCATCGCCAGTTTACTTAATCCGATAGCGCCTCCGGCTCCGGCTAATTTACTAAAAGCGTTCTTAACTGAATCAGTCTTAAATCCTAGATCTTTAAACGCTGCTCCTAGAGTACCTACTGATCCCAATATCGCCGGTGCTAATGACGCTACAAATTGAGTCTGAGCGTCGAACATATTTTCTTGAGCCTCTCCTAGTAACTGCGTTTGTATTTCGAGTTGTTGTTGAGCCTGATCCAGATCTAGAACGGCTGCCTTGTATTCTTTAGTACCTGTTTTTCCCGCTTTCTGTAGATCGTTAACTTTCGCCTGAGCCTTATTAAACGCCTCCTGCGCTAGACTTAATTTTCTAGTAACTCTATCGACGGCTATTTGAGCATCTCCGTAATCTCTAAATCCGGCTGCTAAACTTAGGACTCCGGATGTAGTAGCACTAAGACCAGTAGCGAAGCCCGAAAATTTACTAAAGGTTTCCTTCGCTTTCGTTCCGAATGATTGAATTGTTTTAGTACCCGCGGCTAAGTTCTGTTGCAGATTGGCGAGAGGCGGTCCAGCCGTCTTTAATTGATTAATACTGGCGTTAAAATTTTTAGCGTTAGTATTGATAGCAGAGTTAAAAGCGGTAAATTTCTGGCCGGTTTGAGTAGTCGTATTTCCGAGACTAACAAATTCACGTTGTACCTTGGTAATACTTTGATCTATTCTAGTGGTATCGAAAGTACCGCCATACTTTACCTCGCCTTGAAGTACCATCCTACTCTCTACAAAAAAGAAAGTCTGGAGAGGAGTTAAATCAAATAAGAAAAAATATTTTTAGTGGCTTGACTAATGATTTAAAGCATCGAATCTGTGCGCCCATTCTGCCAATTGGATCTGATTGTATAATTCAAAGCCCGCCACTATTGCCGCTATTACGGCTGCCATTCCTATTGCGAAAAAATGCCATTTCATTCTATTGCACCGAGTATATTAAGCATTAAGCAATAAGGATTTCTCTTCTAGACAGGTTAGGCAGCGGTAGTTCTATTCCTTCTAAACAAGTCGTCTACCTCTGTTTTAATTATGAGGCCAAAGATAGGACTTATCCTCTCGCCGGTATTAGAAAACGTAGCATGATCGCCCCCTCTCCTTTCCTCCCACGGCATACCGAATTGAGCGGTTACTTCTGCTCCTCTCTCATCTGCTCTAGTTAATCTAATACTTGACGCGGTTCTACCGGTAATTCTATGAGCATCACGTTTCGAAATCTTGACGAATTCCTGTCCTAGTTTTTGATGTATCCTCTTTTTAGTCTGAGGCATAGTCCCTTTGATATTACCTAGAGCCTTGATTATTTCGTTTAATCCTAATACCTTTAAGCCAACGGTAGAACCGATAATAAAACTCATTTCTTATTACTATGAGCATTTAATCTCTCCTCTTCTTTAAATCTCTCAATTTTTAGATCTTCTATCTGTTCAATATTAGATAGATCCTCCGGAAAGTAAAAGCCTATCATTTCCTTACGTCTATTATAATTTTTATAATCCCAGTTCCAAGGTCGTCTGCCTTGTGTATCCCATTCATAGAGTAAATGAATTCGATATTCTGCCTTATTGAAGTTTAGTCCTTCCGTTTTCCCATGTTTATAAATTAGTTTTAGAACTTCGCTATAATTCACAAAACCCTTGATGTTTCAGGCTCCAGGCTGTTACTAATGCCTCCGTAATAACGGCGGGCGTTTCTCTAAACTTCTTTTCATCCATATCTTCAATAAGCATTGTTGCCTTCTTGTACAGAAATTCCCTCCAGAGTTTCTTATCGCTCTTATCTAGCGGAGCGTTCTCAAGTAACTTGTCGAATTCATCTATCTCATCGAAACTTAGCATTTTAGCCTTGAAGACCTGACCATTATACGTATATTCGTTCATAGTAATCAATTTCTCAAAGTTCTTTTTGAGAAATTTAGTACCCTGCTCGTCCATGTACTTATTAACTTCCTCCTGTATCTTAGGATCTATCACTAGTGCAACCTGTTCTTCCTTTTTCTCTTCCGTAGTACTAGGTGTAGTTTCTGTAGTTTCCGGTTGACTCATTCTAATTAACTCAGTCTCTTATATTTCGGCCTTCTCGCGGTATTATATTGAATCGCTTCTAAGTTATTGAAGTTGTTCTTCGAGAATTTATCGCCTATAGTTCTAAAGAAGAATACCAAACTATCTTTAGTCCTTCTATGATTTACTTGAAGAGTGGCCGGGTTATCCGCGTGGGCATAGTCTACATAAAACGGTACTTTCTCTACCTCCATTAGAGTAAGCATTTGTCTAGTGGTCAATTTGTAAAGGACGCCGTTAGATTCGCAAATAGTACCCCATAAGCCCTCAGCGTCTACAATTCTTTTCTTGACGGTAAACGGTCGGTGAGCCTGCGCAACCATTAATTTTTTGCTTCGAGTCAGTCATTAATAAGGAGGGGAAAAAATAAACTGGCTGGACTAAGGAGTTATTGACGCTAATCTCGCATCGAAAGAAATATCCATCTTCCATTCTTCCTCGCCGGCTGCGGTCTGCGCTTTATCCATGATCTTTAGATTTACGTCGGTTAAACTGATACTCATAGAGGCCGGCTTTATCGCGTATGAGAGAGGAATATTAGATAGAGCCACGTTATCGAAGAATCCTTCTAAGTTAAGATCTTTTCCTACCACTCCCATGAACGTCCCGGTGATATGTTGCTTCATACATTTATTGGTATCAATGACTTTAGATCCGTTATACGGCTTATTATTTAGAGCATTAGCCCAGTTTATCGTAAAGTTATCAGTAGGATAAGTAATAGAGTTTACTGATAATGGTAATGAGCCGTTATCTACGTGAGTCCAAGGCGTAGTAGTGATATCGGAGAATGCTTTCATAACTGGCGTACCGGGTAATGGATTTGTAGTTTGTGGCTTAATAATTTCTCTAGATATGAACGAAATAGCGGTATCAATAATACCCTGATTTACGGTCATAGAGACTGATTCCGCCCTAGTTCCTTTCATCGTTTCGAAATGCTCGGTTAAAGTATATGCTCCTACTGATTGAAGCCACGATCTAAAGAATGTCATAGAGGAGGCTAGATTAGTGGTCGGAGCGGTATAGTCCGGAGGATTGCAACATAACTTTAGTAAGACGGTATCAAAAGGAGCGAATCTAGCAGTCCATCTGTACCTACTACCTAGATCCTGCGCTCGATAATAAGTATAAGAGTTATCCCCGAAATACTGATTCGTTAATCTTTCATGAGTCTGAACTATATCGTTAAAAAGGGGAGATGCGACCATAGTCGGAGAACTCGGAGGAGTACCGTAAGAAGACAAGCCTTCTATGACGTATTGAAAAGGTCTAACGTGATTGTGCCAGCCTGTCTCAATGAATGTTAGTTGTGACGACACTTTTTGCTATCGAGGTGAAATCCTCTTAGCAGAATTTACAAAGAAATTTTTTTAGATCAGATCAGATAGTATCGTAAGTCTTTCTTATAGATCCCGCGTAATATCTCGCTCCGTTATAGACTGAACTAGATACAGTAGGAGCGGCGAATAGAACTTGTATCCTATAGTACATATTAATTGAAATTGGTAGCATCCATATTTTCTGTTCGGCTGAACTAGTACCAGTTGGTAAAGCCATTTCTCCCTCTTTCAGTGTATCGAATTGTCTGATACCTGCTATTCCGTAAGATTCGTATTCTTCTAAGAAGATCCGTTTAATTTCAGAGGCTATATTTTCTAAATCAGGGAATAGATCTCCGAAGCCTTTCCTCCTAACGTAAATATAAAAAGTATAAGTCTCTTCCCAATCGGTTACGCCGTGGCCTCGCTGATATTCACCGGTCGCGCCGGTTCTCATGATATAAACGTGAGTGGCCGATTTCTCATTATACGGTTCATTCTGAGCGTCAAATTTATCCTTAGGAGGGATAGTAGCGCCATAATTATAGAGGAAATAATCGTATAAGATATCAGCCCACGGCTTCGGCGGTATTCCGTTCGCTCCTTGAACTATTCTAGGAGCGGTATATTCTGATAGATATTTGACTATAGGAGTACCCATCTTGGTTAGATCTTATAGATTTCCCAATCAATAGACCTGAACGTTCCTCCGGTCTGCTGAGCGGTAACTTTTATTCCCTTCGCGGTGAAATATTCTTTTAGATAGGTTTTAATGTTCTGCGAGGCGGTGAAGGCTGCCGGATCATCTACGAGCGATTCCGTACCATCATCATACTTGTAATAAACTCTAACCTTGAGGGTTTCCGCGCCTACAAGGGCGGAGAGTTTAACAGCGACTTGATAATGTAAAACTACGGCGGAATTATATAGCGGTAACTCCGTTCCATCCATCAGTTGTGAGCCTTTATCTAGAAGAGTCTGAGGAAACGGCATTTTTGTTAAGAGAAATTAGAATGGATTCTTATTAATCAACTAAATTATTTAGATTAGATCCATCTCGTAAGCGGCGGTAAATATTATAGTTATTCCGCCGGTCGTGCTTAAAGTTGTATCCCATTTCCAATCAAATTTAGTACCCGCCGGATAATCTTTAGTTATTGGACCGGAGTCAAAGGTTAGATTTGTAGCCGGATTGATTGATAAAATGCTTTCGGCTATATCGACTAGATCCGCTCTTAGTGAAATATTAGTGATACCGTTCTTAGTATTGCTACCTATGATGTATCTAATCCTCTTAATTCTTATAGGATAATCATAGATAACGGCGACGTTACTTTCTGGTTCACCTGAAGCCGTAGCAACGGCAGCGGCCGGGATTAAATATCTAAGAACGTTGACAGTAGAATTAGATCCTGCTTGAAAGAAGTTTACGACTTTCTTTTCTAAGACGCAACTCTTCTTAATCGTCTTATTCTCTAGATCCGCGCCTTGAATTCTAAATACGGGATCGTCACCTTGAGGTACTAAAATAGAAAAAGGTCTCTTATCATCTAGCCTCCTATGATAGCGGGAATTATTTGGTATTAATCCATCACTACCCAGAGGTTCACATTAGCCGTTATCGAAGGAACGAATTTAATTGCAAAAATATTTCCCGCGTTCGCGTAATCGGATAAGTTAACTGATTTTATAGTATTCGCCGTTATCGCTACGGTCGGCGTCATATCTCTAAGAGTCGGAGTAGGCGCGGCCTGATCCAATGCTTGAATCGTTAGCGTTCCTCCTTGATCGGAAAATATGAAGACTGTCTCTTTATTATGGCCGAGTACAGAGAAGGCAGAACTAGTCAAGCCGGAGGGTGTGACTGATTTATTCGACCAGAGATTGAATGAACATGGATTGATATCCCCGGAATAAAGTAGATCCCATCCCTTGCTTCCGCTGAGAGATCCTTTATACTTGACTATCGAGTAAAAAGGAACCGCAGAGAGATTCCGAGTTAATTCATTATTTACTGGATTTAGTCGACCTCTAAACGGATCTAAGATAGATAATCCTTGAATATCATTCGCCGCGTAGAGAATATCGTTATATTGAATTATTCTCCTTATCGGAGAGGCAGTATAAGAATAATGACTGCTGAATAAAGACCAAGTAGCGCCATCATCGGTTGAAATATAGATCTTCCCATTAGTTAGACAGGCAAATATCTTAGTGGTATTAGAAATAATATCGTAGACATCTTGAATCCAATAGATATTCTGATCTGAACTGGAAAATCTTTTGACTAGAGTGAAAATAGCGCCTTCATCAGTAGATCTATAGATACCCGCTCCGGTTGTTACGCCAGTTCCTACTAGAATCGTTCCGGTCTTCTCTACCGTTCTAACGCATCTACAGCCCTCCGATAGAGTCATTATAGTAGTAAACGTCGGAGATCCTACACTGATATTTTGAGATCTTACGATCTTACCCGAATTATTTGGTACTCCTCCGCCGGAAGTAACTATTATTGCGTTTCCCGTAGGTAGAGAGAAATCAATTCCGTAAACTCTTACGTCTGTATTAGATAATATTTCTGTCCAAGTTTCACCAAAATCTTGTGATCTGAATACTGAGCCAACGGTAAACGCTCCGCCACTGCCCGATCCTACCAATGCTAGATCTCCTCTATCCTTTGCTGTTAGCCAAAAGTTCTCATTGGCCTTTACTGATCTAAAGACCTCTCTAAAATTAATACCATCATCAGAGAGAGCGATCCCGCCGGGCGTAGAGGCCGATAGGAACGAAAAGGGAACTATAACTTTATTCGACTTGAATATTGGCTCGACCCAGTGAATGAAGTCATTAAATCCGCCACTCGTATAGATTCTATTTGATTTAAAATCAATATTTGGTACTATAGAAGGCGCACGTAATGACATGCGAAGATTCAGCCATTGACCGCTAATAAATATAAATTGTTCTAACGTATCTCTCTCGATATATCTAGTAAATTCTGGTTGATCACTTGGCTTCGTATCTGTCGATAATCCTACTATTATTCGTGAGGCAGCCGGAAGGGATGATATTGATTCAATAACGCAAGTCTGATCTAAGATCTTATTCTTTAAAGTCGCGCCTTGCTTCTGATAAACCGGCTCATCGTCTTGAGGTACTATTATAGGAGTTAGAAGATTATTATCGTGTACCCGTTTTATGAAGGTAGGAATTCCTCTTACCAATTCTGCCACGTAGTAATATACGGATCCGCGTCTGGATTAGCGGGAGAAGTATTAGCCGTAGATAAGTACATCGCTCCCATCTGAATATTCAATATTAGAGTATTGGTTCCTATTACGTTACCTAATAGGAAATTAGCCGTTTCTAGAAATCTCTGATAACTAGTATCGGCGTCCATCCCTAATTTACCTAATTCTACCGCTGTTAAATAGCAGGCTAGATGAGCGATTCCTAGTTTCATATCATCATCCGGAGTCGCAAAAGTAGTCTTGGCTAATCTTTCGAAATATTTTACTGCCGCGTTAATCGCTCTATTGATACTTCCGTCGGTAACGTCGTCTTGCTCCTTGAAGCCTCCTATTTCTATAACTTGCGTAGTATTAGTATAGGCGTTGGTTACTATAGTCTCGCCTTTAGCCATGCTTTAACTCATTTAGTCGCAGGAATTTGAGATTTAATTGACTCTATGATCTCTACGAATTGTTTTAATTTCGCGTTATACTCTTCGGATCCTATATTGGCCTTTTTGATATCAGCGTCTAAGTTCTTTAACTGAATCTCTATCTTCGGATTAGATCTAAAGTATTCCTCGCTATTCGGGAATAGAGCATAGAATACTTCTAGGCCTTGCTTTATCTTTACTTCCTGATTCTTAGTAGATTCTACTACTTGCTTCCCTTGTTCAAATATCGGAAGTACATAATTTTCTAATACGTTAACTAATTTCTGAGCGTTCTCATTCTTACTATTCTTTAACGCGTTCCTAAGTTTAGTCGCCCAGAATATCGCCCAAGTTGAGACTCCGATAAATATGACCATTATAGTATCTAAAAGATTCCACGTCGTTACGGCTATCGACTGACCGCCGTCGTCACCGGTAATATTTCCTATTACCTGGAGGATTAAACTATCTAGCATATCTCAAATTGAACTAATCGAAAGAACTTTAAAAATAAGAATTTATTTATTTAGTTAGATTAATGATTGGAACCGAAATATTAGCCGAGCCTGATCCAATCGTGACATTATGAACCGTTACATTCAATATCTGACTGACATCGAATTTTATATCATCGATTAAATCGGCCTTATCTCCTATTTCCTTAACCTCGCTGATTAAGATACCACCTAGATCATTGATACCTTTTGCTATTACCTTTTCGTTATGAGCGAGGACTTTTTGATTATCCGCGTTTAGTTTGACGGCCTCCGTAGTATTCCTTAAAGTTTCATTAATAGTTATAATCTGCTGTTGAGCGATATTACTAAACTCGGATCTTATCCAGACGGCGAGAATTATCACTATAGTTATGGAGCCCATTATAGCAAAGAACCTCTTATTATTGGTCATATAATCAGCCATCCTCCATATCGAGCCTCCCTTGTATTCGCGCAACCTTCTCTAATAGAGAATCAATTTTACCGTATTGGTCTGTTATATTATCTTTAAAATCCTTTAATCTCTTATCTATTCTATCCTCGGCCTCCTTTATCTTCTTTTCAGTCGCCAAGACCGCGCCCTCAGTTCTGTTTAAAATACCACGTCTGATACCATAAAAGATACCACAGACGGTTAATAAAACTATGAACGCGTCGAGCGCACTGATATAATTACCTACATACTCGACGATAGCCAATAATTTATCTCCCTAGAGGGAGAAAATATAAAGAATTATCTTTGCTTTAATTTTTGCGCGCTCTGATAGAATGATTTCATTTCGCGCATCTCCGATAAAGTTAATCCTCTTCTCTGTCCTAGTTCTACTAATTCCGGAAACGTGGCCGAAGCAAAGCCTTCAATATCTAAGATTGGATCCGATTTTCCATCTATATTCATAGCGATATTTAACTGGCCTTCCGGATGCAATCTCTTTACGAAGTAACGTAATGATTCTATAGATTCTTTATCCTCTAGATTAAGAGTGAATTCGAATATACGTCTTGAATTATCGACTCCTATAGTTTTCCATTCCTCAGTATTTTGATCTCTTTCCTTCTTGAATTTTGGCATTCTCCAGACGCCTAAGACTCTAGAATCGCTCTCCTCCTCATCTTTAATATTGGTACCATGAACTGAGAGAAAGATCCAGTATATATCTTGGATCTCACCGTTAACTAGCGCCTTGCTTCTATTGACCTGTTTAGCGAGAGCGTAGACCTTCCTTCTCTTGATATTATTCAGAAATTTATGCCAGTTATTATCTTCCGGTCTGAATATGTACTCAAATTTATTTTCATTATAGAGATCTAAAACTCTTTTATCCGGCTGACCGAATATGTAAGTCTTATCATTGTATAACTTTAATTCTAGATAATTTCGACCGTCTAACGTAACGACTTTACAGGGGATATGATTCTTCGGGATCTGATCTACTAATTGATCTTGTGATTCATTTAGAGACATACGTATCGAATCTATCGCGATAATCTATCCTAATAAATGAGGAGAAAAGTTTAGGTGAATGTATTCAGCGAGTCGAGTATTCTGATTTTAGTCAAGTCTGCTAATACGAATAACTTCCACTGGAAAGTTACATAGCCATTCTGGAATCTAGGAACGTCTTTATAATTCGCTACGCCTTCGGGACCGAATATCCCAAACGTAAAGAAGTCATCCCAGACCGTGGCCTTTTGAAGAGGCATTGAATTATCGATAAATGAGTCTGTTCCAGCGTAGAATTTACCTCCTAGTTGTTTAGCGCCGTATTCTTCCGGTCTACTAGTCGAAGCGTCGCCAGTACCTTTAGTATTAGGATTACCGGCAAAGGCCGCGTTAGATAGATCATGAAGTGCTATTCTATTTCCTCTACCGTGATTCTCTTCTATTACTTTCATGGCTTTTGCGATATCTATATACGGATTATTTGTAGTGGTAGTCCAGTTAGTTCCCGTAATAACGGTAATAGTTGAATCTGTCAATATTTCCTGTACTTGATCCGCGGTATCTCTCACAAACGCATCTCCTATCGCTTCTAAATTAGCGCGGATAACGTCTACACTCCTCGGTCTATAAGATACGTCATCGAGCCATGCAAAGTGAGCAGCGTCGCACTTCAAATTCTTGGTTCTATTAGTGAATTGCGCCGATTTTATCGGGATAGTATTACCATACGAGATACCCCTAGTAATAGCGACTCTGCCAGTTAACTCAGGATATTCATATTTGGTACCAGCGATACGAACGATTCTAAGAGCGTTCTGTAATACTCTCGCTCTTTCCTGCATACCGAATATAATCGCGGTCATAGCGTTGACTTCGAGTCCTGAATAATCAGCCGGAGTTATACCCGCCGCCGCTACGGCTGCCGAAAATCCAGCGCCTTTATCAACCGCGTCAACTACTTGCTGATACGCTTTCGCTAATTCATCCGATTTATTTTCTGAGTTGAAAATTCCGTATCTAATTTTATCTAGGTATTCCGACTCTGATAGTCTTCCTTCGTCATTGAGTTTAATGACGTGATTAAACTCATCTATATGTATCCTTCTCTTCTCTGGTAGGAAAGTATTCTTTACCTTCTCTGGTTCAGTTTCGTTAGTCTCATAGATCCATCTATCTTTAGGATTCAAATAGCCGGCTACGCAACCGCTATTTTTTAGGTCATTAAGCAGAGAGTTATCATATTGAAGTCTCTGCATACCGACCGTTTTTGAATCAGGGTTATTTGGCATTACTCTAACATCACTCCTAGACTGTGGTTACCGCCGTCCACGGTTTGATATACAAATAGATATAATCGCCCGCCGCGCCCGCTACTAGCAAAAAGGTCTTATTTAGGGGATCATCTTTGCCGAGACACCAGCCTACGACTTTATTGGCGTTGGTCGCTGCTCCTTGATCATTAACTTGTCCGGCCGTTCCTCCTATCTTTACTGGACCTTGTACCGCGGCTGCTCCGCCTGATGCTACCTTTACTTTGGCTATTTCACCGGGTGGGAAAACCATAATAGTAGTATCACCGTTACCCTTTGCCTCCGCTGCTACGCAGAATCTTTCGACCTCCGCCGTAGTAGCCACTATTACATTATTAGAAGAATCTAGACCTAGAACGTCATACTTCGCTATTACCGCCGTCGATAATTTCTTAGCGGGAATAGTCCTAGAGAAATCTAGAAATCCGGCCTGAGGAGATCCAGCGCCACCGGTACTCATCTATTAACTACCTCCTCCCATCCCAACTATCCTCCGAGCCAGTTCAACGTTCTGCATTCTGGTATCGGTATTTTTGGGATTGGTTTGAAGTCCCGGAGTCATTTTTCCGGCAGAGCCTACGCCGGCCTTCCCTAACTGATTTTTACTTTTACTTTCGGCCTCTGCCTTTTCTTTCTCTTCGGCCTGTTTCAAAAGAGAGCCATAAATTTCATCTATATCGTAATTTTTCTCGGCCGCAGCCTTTGCTTTGGCCTCAGCGTCCTCTTTCTCGAAAATTTTTGCTAATCGTTCTGTATAATCTTTAGTCTTATCAGCGATATCCCTCTGTCTTATCGAGTCTTCTAATTGCTTGGCCTTGGCGTTAAGTGCTTCGTGATCTTTAGAAATTTTCTCGTTAACTTTGAGAGTTTCGCTATATTTCCCATTGAGGCTTTCAAAATCATTTTTTACTTTGACATATTCCTCATAAGGAATAGTCTTCTTATTCTCTACCTCACTCATTTTATTACTTTCGGGAATATCTTTATCTTTCTCGGTATTATCAAAAGAAATAAAATTATTATTTACTGCGACCGCTGCTAATTCGTTGGCGCATTTTATACCTCCGATACAAATATTCTCATTTATCTGGGCGATCGAATTAGGAAAAGCCGGATTCTTCCGTAATAAAGCGACATGTACTCCCTCCCATTCATCATAAATTTTTAGACCAGTATTCGGATCTCTTCTTAACTTATAACCCCAGATAGCCGGGGAACTAAATTTTTTATCAAACTTTCCGGCTAGTATTATTTTTTTGTACTCCGGATCCGTTACTTTATAGATTATATCTAGAGAATTATTCGAGTCGTTCCAGTCTACTGATTCTATTGGACCGACGGCTACATCTGAGGAATCTTTAAGCCATTTCTGTAAGTTGGTATAATTAGTATGAACTTGAGGGTTCTTTTCGTAGTCAATTACATATTTCCCCTTAAGAGATTGACCGAATATCTTAGAATTCTTAGCCAGCCAGTTATTCATAGTTATGATATCATCTGCGATGGCGAACGTTCGCATCCATAGATCGCCAGTAACCTTATCGTATTTCTCTATCCGGGTTTCCCCCGCTTGAAGTGGCAATTATCAGAAAAAATATTAGATTAAAAACTAATCAGAATAAAGAAAATAATTAACAGCCATGCGTAACCCAATTTCCATATTTAGACGTAAATCTAGGATAGAGAGGAGTCAGGAAAAGAGTCTAGAAGAGGTCATGCGGGAGAATGAAATAGTCGAGAAGTCTAAAAGATTAGTCGGAAATCAGGTAGATTCTTTCATTGATTCTAGTTTCAATACGGAAGAATTCGATAAGAGGTACTTCTATATGCTATTGAATACCGTCGATAATATTGAACAGTCACCATTATTCCAAGATTTCTTACTAGGATATCCTTCGAATCAGATAGAGCGATTAATCAAAACTACGGCCATATTTTATTCAGTAATGAAAGAGTACAAGAAAAGGGATTGTCATTGTCCTAAATTCAATATCAATAATTACGATGATAAAGTTACTCAATTATCGGATTTATTAGAAAAGTATTACAAAGACTATGACTGAGGCCGAGGCAAAAACTAGAGTCGTTCGCGTCTTTTTTGATTGGCAATTATGTACTAAATGTAATCTAGGGCTACCTTTAGACGCTTTATACTGTTTTAATTGTGGCACTCTCAAATTTCTTAACAACTGAATCTTTTTCTTTCCATCTTCCTATATCTCCGCGTTAATTCATGAACTGGCATACGAATATCTTCCAATTTTCTTAGTATCTGCTCGCCGATATTCATTCTTATATATTCCACATTTTCTTTCAATGAGTCTATTATTCGATTTAATAACTTCAATTCATTGATTTCGGTCTTATAATCATCCTTACTGTAACTGCTCAATCTTAATTTGTCTTCTCTAAGTCCCTTTAATAATAACTTGCTTATCCGTTTCTGCTCAATACGTGATAAAATATTAAAAACGTTACATTTGACCCCCTCATTATATTCATAGTAGGCGCGAATCTCATAGTTTGGTTTCGGAAATCCCGCAAGTTTCTGAATCTCTAGCATTACCTTTATCTTCTTTATTCTTTTTTTTCGCACTAAAGACGTCCAACATTATTATAGGATTTAAACTAACTGACTAATTGGATTGAACTAACGAGGCTTCCTATACGATTCAGTCGGAATATAGTCCATACAAACAGAACATTTTATCCATCTACGGAATCCGATATATCCCGTAGTAACTGGTATATCAATTTCGCATCTCTGGCAGCGAATATTTACTATCCTTTCTCTTTCTTTATATTTAGCCATTCTGGACACTCACATTTCCCGTCATTACCGTCACAGACGAAAGGAATGATATGTTCGAGTTTACTATGACCGCATTTTTTACACTTAGTCAATTATCCTGATATAACATCTACAATTGGGATGGGTTCTATCATCGCCTAATCCCCCGGGAGTTTTGATAGTAGGATCATCTACCTCATAGATCTGACCGTTTAAAGATCTGCAGCCCGGTTCTCCATTCGGAAGAGTATCACAAGTTTTAGTATCGAGTCGCGCGACCCATTGAAGTCTAACCATTTCTGATTTTAATCTGATCCTTGACTTGTCTTATTTTAGTAAGGGTAGATCTTCCTAATACTCCGCTAGTCGCGCCTATCGCTATCGTATTCATAAACTCAACCGTCTTTAGATCCGGCTTCTCATCTATACCTAGTAATTCTCTAAACTCCTGCTCTAGCGTTCTAGTAGAATCTTTTTCGATACGTGACCAAAACGAGTTTAACGCTTGATCCGTTTCCTGCTTAATCATATAGATATTACTATCACTAGAATAGATATCGAGTCTCAGTTTATTTCCGAGATATTTCATCGCTTGTCTATGAATTCGTTCGATAGTTGCTCTGGTACGACGATAAATAAGAGGATCATATTTAGACCTGAGAGCGTTAAGCCTCGTTGGATAATCCGGATCTTTTCTGATTCGCTGGAATGTCGATATATAGAATTTAGTTAGTTTAGTTTCCTCCTCGTCTACTACTCTGACTCTATCCGGTAATCTAATTCTCGGCATCATTATAACCGAGTTTAGATCGTTGATAATTTCAGTCTCTATGCTCATATTTTCTCTTGATAGTAGCGATTAGATCTAGTTGCGCCTTTTTGATATCGGGATCTATAGTAGCATAGGCAGCATTTTGATTAGGAGGGGGTTCTTTACCTTGATCTTTCTTATCTTGACCTTGATCTTGATTTCCTCCCCCTCCTCCATCTCGGTTCTGCAAGGCCTGAGAGCCCAAGAATGGATTCATAGGAGGAGCGTTAAAGTTATTTTTAGGAGGTTCCGGTTCTTTTTCTTTCGCTGAATTGACCTCTTCTACCCAATCATCGAAGCCTAACGATCTAAGGATGGCCTCATCTGGTAACTTAGGTACTAACCTCTTTACTATATCTAATAATTCTGCCATTTCCTTCTTAGTAGTAAAGTTAAGATCCTGCATTTCATACGTTAACTTAACATACTTATCCTCGTCTGCGTTCTCGCCCCCTCCTCCCTCTACCTGATCGGCCGTGTCCTCCTCTACTGTACCCTTAAGATAAAATTTGAAGAGAGGATCTAATACTTTATGCTGAATGAAATCCCTTAATCTCGTTCTTAAATGAGAGATAGTGGTTTCCCTTGACGCTAATAGGATCTGTTCAGAATTAGCGTAATTAGCGATCTGCTCATATCCTAATAAGAAAGAGGCTATACCGATGCATCTTATAATTTCTCTATTGATTAAATCGACTAGAGGAGCATATTTTTCTAGATCGGTCGGAATCTTCTCTATCTTGATTTCTGCAGGTACTTTATAGCCGAACCATTTACCCGCTGCCTGCTTGAGCATACTAACGAAATTGGCTAGTATTTCATCCGGAGTATTAGGATCGAATTTAGCCATAGCGATACCCGCGTAATGAGTCTTCGCGGCCTCCTTTACGTTCTCATTCATGATAATTCGTTTAACTTGAGAAATATGGATTACTGGCTCTAGTTTCGAATATCCGACGTACTTCGAATTCCTCGCTATTCCTCCCGGATGGTACGGTAAATAAATAAGATCTTCAATCGGAATATACGCGGGTTTAGTATTAGTGGCGTTTTGACCCGTTGACGTAGAATCGAATATTCTAGGAGTCATTTCCCCAGTTTCCTCTATCATTTCCATATCTAGGTACTCAACGGCGCTGACCTTCTTGGTGATCTTATTGACCTTGACTTTTCCTAGCCTTCTAGAATCTAATAATATATAGTTAGTCGGTACGTCATTTTCATCTTTTACAATATAGATAGCGGCGCGACCGTAAACGAATTGATTACTTTCTAGATCTGATATGATAGAATGGAAATCGATATCCTCTGAACTTAGTAATTCGTCTACTTTGATCTTAGCGTCGATATACTTTTTATTCTTAGTTATCTTACTGACTTCTGCCCTTCTTTCCTTTTCGAGCATGAATTCTTTTCTAGTATCTAGAACGGTTTTACCATGCTTCGATACTATTGAATAAGTGAGCGTATTTATTCCGCCGTTAATTACTGAATCGGAAACGTAGCAGTCTTCTAGCATTTCTAATTGAAGCGCGTCATATCTAGGATTAATTACGTAATTATCAGGATCATCCGGATCCTGAACCGCTGCCACGGCCGCGTAATCTTCTACCTTCGTTCTATATTGAAACGAGAATCTCTGAATCTTCTCGAATATTTTCTCCGGCGGATCATCGAATGTGATTAGAGTAGTTGGACCGTCGGCCGTTCTGAAAAAGAATTTTGATACGTCGGTTATTACCTTACTTTTCATATCTTATTTGTATTGAAGTTAAAAGCGAATGAGTAAAAATAAAATAAAAATTGCCTCCGGGGTATTATGGATGCTCTAACTACTGCGAACGAAGAGACTTCCCTTTATTGATAGTCGCCAAAAGTTTCAGATATCATACTATCGGATATAAGAAATGCACGACTTGTATCTATATCACTCATACCGAATTAGTTTATTGTCCTTGTTGCGGTAGACCGTTCAGTAAGAGGCCGAAGTGTGGTCATAGAGCGAAGACTAGAATCCCTATCGAATTAAGACCGAATGTTAAGGTACTAGGTTAATCTAGGTTATTCTACTCTATACTGATATCTATTATCTGACCAGTTCTCCCGGCCACTTTCTTAATAAGATTCAAAGTTTGGGGATCTATCTTTCTACCGCCTTTATTCTGAATGTGAATATTAGAGTCATTGCCCATATTATTGAAACTAGTCTTCTTGGCCTGCTCATATAATGATCCATCATCGACGGCGTACGCTCCTCTTTCATTACCTCCGGATCCTAGAGGGTGATTAGCGTTTACTTGATTGAAGAAAGGTTTCTTTCCAAAACCCATGCCAGTTAAATCCGGACTAGGTAGTAACTTTTGATCCTTCATAACTTCCCTTTCGTCAATCTTGACGCCACATTCAAAGCAGATTAATTTAGTAGCGTCGAATTTACTCACCTTAAGATATCCTCTATGACATTCCGGACAATCAATATTAGTTAATCTAGGATCTGCTACTGATCCAACGTCGATATAAACAAAATTATCGTTAGTCATCTCATCTCATCTACTTATAATATTCACACTCTTGAAATTAAATCTTGATAATATCATACTAGTGGCGTCTACTAAATCGTTATTACTAGACTTATCCTTATCGTATTTCTTATTCTCTACGTAGACGGCTTTGAATCCATTTATTAAATAAATAAAATCCTTATGAATCGCTAAACTCCTCCCTTCTATGACTTCCTTATCGTGAACTAAAAACTCGTATTGCTTCTTAGTAAACGGTACCGGCTCTACTATCATTCTCTTATATTCTGATTCGTCTACGGTATGATAATCTATAGGATATTCCTTTAATTTCTCCTTTAGAGCGTATATTATAGAAGGATCCGAGCCATCACAAAGGATCTTATCGACGTAATACTTTAAGCGGAGATCACAAATAAGATCCCTCATATCGGTCATTTGTGGCTTTAGAAATTGATTCGCGTACATGATATTCAATCGATAATTAAAGTAGGAGGCAATCACTATCGCAAAAAAGGAATCATCAGAGTAACCGGGATCTACTCCTAGTATAGTTATCGCTTCTCTATTAGGAATATTGGGATTATAATCGTCTACGGTACAAGCGTCTACATCTTTCGGTTTAAAGAAATTGCCGACCGTTCCTCCGTACATTAAACAGAATTCTCCGGCGAAGGTAGGATCTTCTTTTACCTCGTCTATTTCGGCCTCAGTATAGATCTTTCCTAATCCCCAATTATAGTCGAATTCTAGGAGAAAGTAACGATGCTTTACCTTCTCTCTAATAGTCTGAATATACTGAGGCTTTTGATCTAGGAGTAAATCGTATTGATTGATATTTGGCTTGATCAATCCTAACGTTCCTAGAAATCTATCCCATTCATCATCTAATTCTCGATATAGTCCTTCGAGTCTCTTCGTAGTTGAATTTAGTGCTATGAGAGTATCGGATTTCGGTCTGAACGGGGTAATTACTGACATCATCCCATCTTGAACTCTCCTAGTTGGGAAATCAAATTCGTCTGCGAGTATATAGAAAACGTCGGTCTTCCCTCGCGGTGCTTCCGGATTAGCCTGAGGATAGGCTCTAAATAATGATTCATTCAGAGTTAACGTTTTAGTAGTATAATCCATCGAATCGATAGCGCCGGGATAGTACTGTGAAAACATATCCTTTAGTCTCAGAATATGATCATTAGCCAATTCCTGAGTAATTCCGGTTATAATGAACGCTTTCCTCTTTCTGAATCTATTACTGGAAAGAGAGAGCCAAGCCGGCCACCGAAGTAATTCTTCGGTCATACCTCCGCCTCTAAACTTCTTTATCCTGATTTTTAGAAAGTATTCGAGCGCGGCTATTATTATCTGCTCATAGTCGAATAATGGTTTTTCCTCGTTATGCTTTACCGGTCTACCTAGTAGATCCCAAAAACAGCAATTAGAATTACCGCGATCTAATTCATGTTCCTTTCTTAATTTTTCATGACGTTCTTTATCACATTCTACCCAGAAAGGTATTCCTTTAGCATCAGATAGTAACGCGTCATAGTCCTCAGATCTTCTGTATCGATTTAATTTCACGAGCCGGCGCTTCTGTAATCTTGGATACAAACTCCTCGTCATTATTCGATACTGGACCTGCCGCTATCTCTGGTAAAATATCATATAACTGCGTCAAATTAGCCGAAGTAATTTGAAGAGAGTCAAGTATCAATTTTTGAAGTCCTGGATTATCTCTATTAAGATGAAATAGACGCCAGTATTCTTTCTGATATCTATAGAATTCATCTATTCTATCCTTATATTCATTCTTATACGCCCATCTAGATTTCATCATGGCCTTAAGCCATGCCTGACCTTGCTTCTTTACTTTTGATTTAAGATGGTCGAAATCATGTATTTCTAGATCTTGCCTATTCATTTTAACGCGGAGATATTCAAGGGCTTGCTGCCTCTGAAATCGAAATACTAGACATTCCTTTACAATCTCTTTAGCGAGAGTCTGTTCGGATGGAGTTAGTTTACGCTTGCCGCTGGACGTGCTTATTTAGTCACCTTTCTTGCCAAGTTCGATAATGATGATAATGGTGGTGCGAGTCGATTAGGCTTTACTATCGCCTCCCTATTGGAAGAATAGGGTGTACTGATCATACTAGACTCGCGATTTTTTATTTTAGGGTACGCTCTAATAGGCTTTATCAAATATTTCCGATACGATTCGTTTAGAAAATAAATATAACAGTGTTTTCCGCTAGTCCTTTCAATCCTTATTTTATTTCCGAATATCTTCATTAGATTCTTTCTGCTCTTGACTATATCATTCAGAGTTTTAGTATGCTTCTTTTTGCCGTTCGGAAGTACATAATATTCCGTTTTAGTAGTGAGTCCGATATAAGTCCAGTTAGTGGCCTGATAAATAGTTCCTAGATGGCCGTGATTTGGATCCGCGTAACTTATTATCCATTGAATATCTCTCCTCTTCTTTTTTATGAGTCGTAAGGCTATTGCTATTACTCTAGATTCAGAATTCTTTCCTAATCTATCAGATAACCATAATCTAGTTAATTCTAAGACTTGTTTTCCTACCGTATTCTTAACTGCCTTATGAGCGCGAGAGGCTACCGGATTTCCGAATGATATTACCCCTTCTACCTTATTATCTAAATATACTCCTAACATTACTTGAGTACCCGACGGCCGTAAATGTAGATAATGATAACGTTTTAAGATTTCATTTCCTAGAGTATGATTAATTGGCTTTACTACGAGGTTTTGATTTAGGCTTTTGCTTACTAACTGATTTATCATAAATTTCACATAGTCTTATGAATATATCTCCGTTAGACGCTAATTTATCCTGCTTCTTTATTTCGGCTAAATGAGTATCTACAAATTCTCTCTGAGACTCTTCAAAATGAAATTGATAAGTAAAATAGTTTATTCCTTCATTCTCCTTTAGGATATCGTCGAAGTCTTCCCCTCCTCCGGACTGTTCTAATAATTTCCTTAATTCGTCTTGTGGCTTTGCTATTAATATTGATAATAACTCGCCTTTATCATCGCTGAATATCTCTCCCATTTCCTGAATATCTAAAAGAAGATCATGCTCTCCCCTCAATTTATTGAAAGTTTGACGCATTAATTTACGCTGAATATCATCGTTAATTTTTGGTACAATATAGGCCTCTATTTCCTTCTCTCCTAATTCGGCTAATACTTGAGCGCGATGTTCTCCATCTCCTATCTTATACTTACCGTCTCTCTTTTCAGTCACCGTTATAGGTACTAGTTTCCCCCAAGTTTTGAATGATTCTTTTAATCCCTCGATCTGTTCCGGAGTCATTTTATTAGGATTATTCGGATCGAATTCTAGATCCGATATCTTGACTTTTTGAACTTTATAATTCTCTAGTTTATCTTTTATCATCGTCGCTTATTCTTTTTCTTCGGAATTGGTTTACTAAAAGAGTTGTAAATAGATACAGGAATAGAATACGATAAATGATTCCTACAATCTTTGCAGATAAATTTGGCGCTGGATTTCTTAACTCCGTTCTTTAGTAAGTTAGGAGAGGCGCACCACCAACAATAAATTTTACCTAGATTAGCACTCTTTTCCGCTAACTGAAACGACGGTATAGAACTATGATTAAGATTGTTAATAACAAATTTGTCAGAGAATGTAACTGTTGGCTTTGTAGATGGAGGAGGAGAGGAGGAGGGAGAAAACTTGTCAAGATCGTGTGAGCGTCTAACCTCCTTTAGAAGTTTATAATATCCCTTAGGATCTCTGACTGTTTCTAACGACGTAAAATATTGAATCTCTAATAGTCAGTTAAACCGTAATTATTTTTTCTCTTCTGAATCGCTTCATCACTCATTGAATAATTATTATAATCAATTCTAAACGGATCTTGCGGTCTTAAATTAGAGAATAGTTCATTATAAGGACTGGTAGAAATCCTTTCGTTAGTCCATGGTATAAAGATCAGATCTATCTTATTTTTCCCGCAGTGATTAAGAACTATATCGACTATATCTGTCCATCCGTTTACCGTTCCTGTATCGCCTTTAATATCGAAACGGCCTTCACAATTCTTAACATGAGTATCTAGTATTTCCTTTTGCTTAGGAGTTAGTTTGGTCTTATCTTCAATTATGGCTGCATAAGGTAGATACTCTTTCTCTCTTAGTATTTTAACTAAAGTCATAACTGATTCTATTGAGCCATCTATCAGAATACAGGCCTTCCTTTTCTCTGCCTTTTTAGGAGGAGCCACTTCTGTACCGGCCATGGCGATATTTTCGCCTAAATTGCTAACTGTAACTTTTTTCTCTTCTTTTTCTTTTTTCTCATCTTTCATTATCTTTTTTCACCTTTTTCCTAGCATAGCGCCTATTTCTAACAACTAAAGGATTGAATACTTTAGCGGTTAGTTTTTTGGCTTTTGATCGCTTGTTCGATTGCTTTCACTTCGTCTTTATTTTCACCGTGAATTATCAATTGATTCCTTATTAGATCTTCAAAGCCCTTTAACATCCAATTAAATAATAGTGATTTAGGAATTTCTTTAATCATTTCAGGAATCTTCGTCTTAAGGTGTTCATGAGTGGCCTTCCTAGTTAATTCTATAATCTTTTCCGAATCACCGGACTTGTAAATAAATTCTCCAGTAGATAACGCCTTTCTCGCTGCACTCGCGTTCTGTCCGGAATAATAAAATGATAGTACGCATTGCAGCCAACCGAACCACGTTTCTATTTCTTTATCATCCGTATATCCTGACCAGAATTTGATCCACATTGGCATGAATAATTCATCTAGTGGCTTCAATTCTTCCGCGACTCTCTTATCTAAGACCGGATCCGGTTTGAATTTGTAAGTCTCTTCGCAGTAATGCTTTAAGATCTGAGTCACTCTAGCCATCTGTTTATAGATTGATCCGATCCTCTGATAAGTAAGTGAATCACCCCAATACTCTTCGGGCGGATCTTCCGTTAGTAATTCCTTTTCAATTTTAACCGGAATATCATATTTTTGTAAAACGGATTCGAATTTCTCTCTATCCTCTCTTATCCTTCTTTTAGATTCCTTTACATCTTCTAAGAATCGGAGGTATTCATTTTTGATACTCTCCGGATCTAATCTTTCTAATTCCTCTAGATCAATCGAGTTAACTTTGACGCTCTTACTACTAGAGGAGCCGGGAGGATCAGTCGATAAATAGATTGATTTCTTCGTAAAAGATTGATTAGTGTACCCGAGCGGTGATAATACGTGATTTACCCATCTAAATGAGGCCTCGCTTGCTCCGGCCTCGCTCAGTTTTTCACAGACTTTTGGACAGATCTCCCACTTATTACATCTATACTCGGCTATACCTGATTTCGAGAGCGTTTCGAAGTCTTCGGCCATCCTTATTATTATTCGGTTCTTTTTTGAAGACCATGCTAGATCCCCGTTAACGAAAAGACTCGCGTTCTTATTGATTCTCTCTATGATATCCTGAGGATGAATTAATTCATCCTCTATTGGTTCATGTAAGAGATAATTTAAAAATTCTTTATTCTTGTTTTCGTTCTCGTTCTCCGCGCTAAGAGAAGACACCTTGAAAATGCTTTGTGAATCTTATTTAAGTGCGGGAAATTTTTTTGTTGTTTTTCCCTTTGAAGTTAACCATCTAGAAAGGTACGGCATGGCGCTATTCGTTTACCAATTCCGTAACCTTGATTTGTATTCTTTTTCCAATTGATAAATGCTTGTGGATTACTCCTCTTTAATTCGAGGATCTTCTGTCCGTGAAAATTGCAGACCGGCTTATTATAGATGCGAAAATCTGCCTTCTTGGGACATTTTGATATTTGACAATGTGGTGAAGTCATTATTTACTTTAGTCCCAAACTAATTATCTGACTTCTAATTAGGTTCACCTGCTTCAATAATCGGAGTTTTTCTTCCCGTTTACAACCCATTATATATGAATACCAATTTTCGGAATCACTTAGTATAGTTGGTACGGCCTGAAATGTAGGATCCTGCCAATTATCTAATTTGAACGTCGTATTACCTGAGCCGTGAGCCTTAACATATTCTTCAATTAAACTAACAATTAATTGACTTCGAGATTTTCTTTCCCTCGCTGCTATAATATCCAACTCCGCGATAATAGGATCCTTATCCTCCTTATACGAAATTGTCATTATAACGTTCTTTCCCACTTTGCCTTTCATTATTTATTTATTTATTTATTTATTAACGATTATTTTCTTCTATAATCGTCATTTGCGTGGAGTAGAAACAAAGGTTTCATATTCATTATAATAGATTGAATCGATCGCTTTAACGATGTCACAACTTCGTGGAAATTTGTAAGATACCAAACAAAGTTGATCGAAATCAAAAGCAAGGATGTAGAAATCGTCGATAGTCCATTCAAATATATGATCTACTATTCTTTTCATTCATTCCTTTTTCTTCGCGTCGAGCCATTCATCGTAGCCCTTTGGTTTTATATTGACTCGTTCAGACCCATGCTCCCCGATAATGAGTTTGCTAGGTTTATCTTCTTTAGTCATGCCTTTGTCCAAGATATCGATAGATTATACAATTACAGACTCTACATTGCCCGATATCGGCCACATGCTGTTCTCTAGAATGAAGGCAAAAACAAACTTCGGTCATTGATTCGAGCACCATGAGGTTACATTCCTGAGATATGGTAGTGACCAATTACCCTGATATACAATAGTATTACAATCTATGATAGTAACGTTAGCCATATATCCCAGAAGTAAAAATATGTAGATTGTTACGAGTATGAGTATGGTCATCTTAACGATGGATCTGTTCCTGTCTTGCTAAGCATAACTCACAAGTCGTTGCTTCTATACGCATCGGTGATTTGCAATTACAACATGGCTTATAATTTTTCTTGTTCAACAGGTTCATTCTTCTAATTCCTTAAGTCGGTCTTGATATTCCTTGATATTTTTCAATTCTTCCGGAGTACGTACGGTCTGTTTCGCATGAATTATTTGTATTCCATCTATACTATGATGAGCCTCTAATAGTTTCGGCTTATCCCAGTGGCTTTGCGTAGTAGTAACGAAACTATAATGATTCTTACCGTATCTCACGTACTTGGGATTTCTTATCAATCGTGGCTTGAGAACAGGTTGTAATTGATCGTACTCTCCTTGATTGACGAACCAGATATTAAAGATCTGATCTGAGGTAAAAGGTACAGTTTCTTTAATACTATTCTCGAATGACCGCCAATCACCAGTAATATATTCATCGCTATCAATGATTAGAACGTAATCAGCGTCTAGATCTCCTGCTAGTTGTAAGTATAGATTCCGTTTATGACGTTCATCTAAATTATCGGTCTGAATATAGAGTATCGGATTAGTATATGAGGAGGGCGTTATAGTTATACCCTTCTCGTAGTGAGGCGGATATCCCTTAACTCTACCGTTAATAGCAATAATTTTGGCTACATCACGTATGTACGTATTCATGAATACCGGTTTTAGATCGTCATAATAGGAAAGGCCTACTACTATCAAATTATAATGTTTGCTGGCCTTCTACCAATACCTTGTTTTCCTTTTCATTTTTATTCTTAGACTGATTAACTCTTTTATTAATCGCCTTCTGCTGCCATTTCGGTAATCTATTGAAAGGTATTCCCATGTGCCAATCTTTAGGAGGCTCATTATAGATATCAGGATATTTATTCAAATATTCGTGAGGCTTGTATTCTTTAAGGCATTGGTGGGGATCCGGTGGCGCGATCTCAGGGTTAAACGGTCTGTTAAGTGGTACCGGCCTTCCAGTTGAGCGATAAACGACTTGAGGATTCCAGTATATTCTTCTATTATGAGGAGTAAGATTATTACAAAGCCCCTCAGTATTTCTAAATTCATTATCCGGGATTATAGCGTAAATCTGCTCTGTTCTCAAATGGCGTAAATTTTAAAATAACAGTCCATGCAAACAAAAACAAGTCTGTAACTAGATCGCGCTCTCAGATCTATTGCCTTCTTTTTAAGAACCTTTAGATGGACGTACTCATCGTTATTTCTATTAATTTCACATTTACAATAATGACATTTCCTCGTAGGATTAAACATCATTTTTGAGCCTCAAGAATCAAGAGTAGAGAAAATAACAGTGTTTTTCGTAGTCAACTCTCAACAGATTTATCGTAGACCAGAAAGAGGCGCTACTGCTCCGCGTCATCTTTCCGATAAGTTCAGAGATCCGACTTTTACATTCTTCATGTAGTAGATATTGTCTAGAAAGATATCTTCCGGGATGCCTCGCCGGTCTAGGGAATTTCCTAGTGAATACTTGACCGCAAAAGTCGCAATGCTCACCGATATATCGCATCATTTTTTTAAATTAGAGAATCGGAATTTCTCTTTCATATCTTATTAGTTGTTGATAAAGTTCCTCGCTTTTAGTGGCCTCTACAAAAGTCCTGAGTATCGCGCGAAGAGTAGTCTCTTTCAGATAATCAATTTCATCATTAGATAATACGAATATTTTATAGCCTAACTGCTTAAGTCGGAAACTCTGATACTGATCTCTAGCCTTATTCCTCGCTCTATCATGAATTGGACCATTAACGAATACAACTGATTTCTTTATTTTCGGTTCGCCAGTTTCTATAATTGCATCCGGTAGACAATATTGGCCTATTGATTCGTAACAAATTTTACACATTCTACATTCGGAGGGGAATTTAGTGGTATCTCTCATAACGTATTGTTTCCCACAATCGAAACAAACTACTTGATTTATAGATGGTAGACTCCAAGATGCAAGAGCCTTAATTACTCTTAACTCCTGCTCAGTATGTGGCTTCTTAGGAACGTCTGACTTGTACTTGTAACCCATTTTAAAAACTCCTCTTATGAAGTTTGCAAGCCTTTACTAAAGTAAATAATTCCGGATCCGTTAGTCCGCCATTGCTTACTCGAAACTCGCAGCCACACTTAGCGGTATATTTCACAGATCTATTATTCCGAGTTTATCGAATTTATGAATAAAACCCTTAAGACATTTATGACTCTCACATTCAACCTCGGATTTCATACAGTGAATACA